>ERZ808242.45-NODE-45-length-92867-cov-12.786601_pt1 | contig 92867 bp, 63 predicted proteins | sample MGYA00521244_ERZ808242 | MGnify/ENA primary metagenome ERZ808242 (study PRJEB31516, sample SAMN03275573) | gut metagenome | biome: mammalia-associated habitat; material: feces | host: Papio cynocephalus | place: Kenya | collected 2012-07-27 ... | reverse complement strand
CAGTGCTTGAGCCTGACCTGCCGACGGGGCGAAAGCAGGGATGCCAGTGCCAGCCGTATCAGAGCCTGATACCCCAGCAAGCGCGGCATCGCGAGACTGGGCCGGAGCGAGGCTGCCCAGAACAAATTCATCACAAAAGCCTGCCACGGCATCCATCAGTGCCAGATCCGGCATCAGCCCGTCCGTCCCGTCGAGGGCCGCATCATACAGGGCTGACAAATAGCCGAAGTCCGTTCCGCCGCTAGAAAGCGAACCGCCACCCGATGAAGGCAACTCCGCGCCGCAGACAAGTTCCGCATAGCTCCGCTCCAGAAGCCCGGAATAGCGGCTGTCACCCAACATATAAGCCTCCTCCAGCATCGCCGTGTGCCGCCTCAAGCGCTGTTCCCCACTGAGACCGGGCCACAGCGGAGAACCCATCGACTCAGCCGACCACCGCTCCAGAAGCGAATCCAGAAACGACCTCCAATCAGCATGCACTTTCCCGTCAGGACCGCCCACCCCATATAGATTGAGTACAATCAAGCGGAAAACAGAACGCTCCGCATCCTCATCGCCGGCATAGCGTCGCTCCTCGAGAAAACGCTCTATCACCCTCTCCGACAAAGCCCGGCACTGCTCCACATAACGCTCCCCCAGCCGCTCCGAGTTGAACGAGGCATCCATCGCCGCATAAAGCAGGCGCGCAGCCTCTCCGGCATCGCAGATTTCTCCTGCTCTCTCAAGGGCAGCACTGACGAGAGACTCCAAACTCTCCTCAATCCATGGTGCCAAGCCGCATCCGCTCTCCTCAAGCCCCTCAAGCGCGAGACAGGTTCGAAGCTGACACGTCAACATAAGACTGTCCGCACCGGCACGGCCAAGCCACGGCCGCAACAGCGGCAACATCTTCTCCAACTCTTCCCTTTTCATATCTTCTCCACGTCACATTTCAGCACGACCGCCGTCGCCACGGCAGCCACACCCTCGATCCGCACCACCACCCTGTTCTCGTGGCGGTCAGGCATACGCATATATATTCCCTCGATCCCCTTGAACGGGCCGGCCAACACGCGGACCTTGTCGCCCTTGCTGATGTCTATCCCAGCCTCAAGAAGCTTAGAACCCCTCGTACGCACGCAGGCCATGAAGTCCTGCATCTGCTTCTCCGGCACAGTCTGGCATGTGTCCAGACCGCTAGGGCCGCCGGCCGCAAGGAAATATCTCAGATGGGGGATGTCGCGCTTCACGCGGCGGATGTTGTTGAGGCTGTCGCGGATGAAGATGTAGTTGTGCACCAGAGCCCTGGTCTCCCAGCCCACCGCGTAGCCCGCAGCATTGCGCTTGCGCACACGCTCCGTCGGCAGGTACGACTCCAGACCGGCCGCCTCGATCTGCTCGCGCGTCTGGATCTCGTGCTGGTAGGCCACTCGCATCACATACCAAGCCGGAGCGTCGTAATCAAGCTTCTCCATCTGCCGCTTTCCTTGTAGTCAGGGTATTCCTTGGGGACATCGAACCCGTGTATTTCATTGAGGTTCAATCACTTCCAAAACAGGCCCGGGCATTTCCCCACCCCGGGGCGCGCGACGTCTCTTGGCAAGAGACGACGCGAAGCCGAAAACACCACCACACAACCGCCCATGGTTGGACGGCAAGACTGAATGGACTGAAATGAACCTTAAATTTGTACGGGGGCTTGTAGGCAATTCGGTGAAAATCACTATATTTGCCGTTGCTTTGTCGTCTCTTGCCAAGAGACGACGCTCTCCTAAAATCAAGAACAATACATCCGCATGCCCGAACAAGTTGCATATATATGAAACTTGTTCTATATTTGTCACGAAATGAACACTGTTACGCCAAATATGATCAAGTCATTGCGCAAGTCAAGAAATCTGACACAGGAGCAACTGGGCATACTCTCCGGTATGTCGAAATCCCAAATATCAAAAATGGAAAATGGGACATTAGGAAGCGAAGAGACCGTTTCGCGTCTGCTGGATGCCTTGGGATACGAAATCGAATTGAAGGTCATAGACAAATATACCGGAGACTTTTCAGAGAGGGAGCGCGTGTTGGATATTCTCCGCTCTTTCAAAAAAAACAAAGCCGAAAAGTATGAAATAACACGTATGGCCTTGTTCGGGAGTTTTGCAAGAGGAGAAGAGAACGCGGACAGTGATATTGACATATTGATTTCATTCAAAAATCCTTCACTGCTCGTTTTATCTGAGGTAAAACTGTTACTGGAATCCCTCTTTAAAAGAAAAGTGGATCTGATATCTGAAAATACGAGAACCTCCAGGGATTTCATGGACAACATAGAAAAAGATCTGATTTATGTATAGCGATAAAGAACGGATAAAGACCTACTTGAAGACAGCCATTGACGAGATGGATCTGGTGCAAAAAATATCTGCTGATATATGCAAACCAAATGATTTCGGATTGAGTATTTCAGGCATGACAATATTCCGGGCCTGCGGAATGAGCCTGCAATACATCACTGAAAACTTCATCAAAATACGCAACAAAACTTCTATGGATTTCTTTTCTTCATATAGACAAGTACCGTGGAAAGCAGTTTTCGGAATGCGCAATGTAATTGTCCATGAATACGCCGACATAGATGACGAAGCTGTTTTCAATACCATAAAAAAGGAAATTCCTCTTCTTGAAGAAACAGCAAAGAAAATCATGGAGGATCTTGAAGCCGGAAAGCTGGACGAATACATTAAGTAATCGGCAAAAGACAAGTGATACCTGAAGCAACGAGACTCTAAGCAGCATGGAAAAATCGGCCACACAAGTCACCCCGGCACTACGAAAGTATGTGGAGGAGCAGATCATACCGATGTACGACACGTTCGACCGGGCGCACAGGCGGGAGCATGTGCAATATGTAATAGATGAGGCGCTCCGCCTCACGGAGCATTATCCGGTCAAGGCGGACGTGGTCTACACAGCGGCAGCCTACCACGACACGGGGCTCGGGACGGGCCGAAAAACCCACCATCTTGTATCCGGGGCCATCATCCGGGGAGACCGAAACCTGCTCCAGTGGCTGACACCCGAAGAAATCGAACTCGCAGCACAGGCGGCAGAAGACCATCGTGCCTCATCCGACCACGAGCCGAGATCCATCTACGGCAAACTCATCGCCGAAGCCGACAGGCAGATAGACCCGATGACCGTGATACGCCGCACAATCCAGTACGGACTCAAGAACTACCCCGAACTCGACCGCGAGGGACACTGGAGTCGCATGATGGAGCACCTTCAGGAGAAGTACGGAGAAAAAGGCTACCTCAAACTCTGGATACCGGAGTCGGACAACGCTGCAAGGCTACAGAAACTGAGAACCCTCATCCAAGACGAATCCGGGATGAGGGCTGTATTCAATGATATTTTCGATTCTGAAGAGTAGGGTCACTCCCCCGCAAGGAGATTCTTGAACGAGGAGCCGAAGATCAGGAAATCCGTGTTGCCGGCTATCGTGCCTTCGTTCTGCCCCCAGAGGAACGGCCAGTCGTCGTAGTTCTCGAAATGGTCAGGATTCCTGAACAGCAGACCAGGAGCGACATTGCCCGGAATGAACGAGAAGTCTGCCCTGTTGTTGCCGTAGAACACGGCCTTCGGTCTGGTGGCACCCACCACGGCTGCAAGAGAATAGTTGTGGTACGGATGGCAGCCGAAGATATAATTGCTCACCTTATATACATTGTCCGCCGGTATGATCTCCGGGAAGTGCTTTGAAGCAAGGCAGAGGGTGGTCCCGAAATTGACAACCGCCCCGCTCCCGGCCCAGTTGGCCCTGCCTATCGGCACGCCGTAAGGGTTGTCCTGCTCCAGTCCGGACACGTACTCGGCATATTTCTCCACGTACGGGCGTAGCTTCTCTTTATAGGCAGCATCCATGTACGGCACTGCTTCGAGGGCGGTGCTGATGCCGAAGTTGACAAATCGGTCAAGCATCGGCCAGATGGCCTCATCGAACCTGTCAAGATATGCTTTCTCCCCTGTGGCCACGTATAGCTGGAGGTTGGATGCGGCGTCGCCACCAGGTCTGCCCCCACGGGTCTGAGGGGCCTTGGCAAGCAGGGCTGCGGCTTCTTTCTGAAGCCTTTTCGACTGTTTGAGGGCACGCTCGGAGAGAGCATCGTTGTAGCCCTTGAGGGCGCGGCTGGCGGCGGCGAACATTGTCGAAGCCCTCATGTCAAGCGACGGGTCGCGGCTGGTGAAAGCCCACATGTCATCAGGGGTACCGCTCCTGCGGCCGTCAGAGGAGATCTCGTACGGCTTGAGGCGCGGGTCATAGTGGCGGCCATCGGTAAGTGAGGCGGCATCCCCGAGGTGGTGGTAGTTGTCTAGCACCGAGTTGGAAAGGGCCTGGGACATGTGCCCGATGTTCTCGGCCTGGGCGAGCAGGTTGAGCACGCCGTGCTCGATGTACTGGAGGATGTCAGGCACCCCGTCCGGGCGGTGCAGGTCCACGTAGCGCTGGCTCTCGCTGACGAATGTCATGTCACGCATAGGACGGAAGCGCTCCCAGATGGAGACGAGGTTCTGGACCACGGAGATGTTGGAAGAAGTCTCGATATCGAAGTCCCCGGCATCGAAGAAGCCTCCGACATTGAGGCCCGGGATGAGTTCAAGGGCCTTGTACTTGGTGTCGGTCGTAGGCCCCTGCCAGTGGAGGTCGAAGTGATCCGTACTTGGCGGCGCCTGGAGGTAGCCTTCCTTGAATGGTTCGCCGTGCCACATGCGGTAAGCTTCGTTGACGGCGACATGGTTCATGTGGATAGGGATCCAGACATCGCTCGTCGCATCTGTGATCTTGTCATAGACATCGTCCCCGATTATGAAGTTGACGGTGCGGGCATCGCCATATTTTATATAGTATATGCCGGGCTCCCGGACCGGGGAGAAGTCAAACTTGAGGTAGTTATACTTGAAGTACGGGCCCCACATCGATGTCTTTCCGGTGAAGACATTACTCTCTGTGCCATCGGGGTTTACCCTGTATATGGAGGCTGTCCGCAGAGGCTTGTCGGCCTTGTCCAGCTCTATTACTGACACTTTCGGCTGCTCAGGCACATATCCCACCTGGGAAAGGCCGATGTTCGGTTCACGCACCCAGCCACGTACGGCGTTGGGCTCCACGGTCCAGCTAAGCACCTTGCCCGTCTTGCCTTCAGGAAGGACGCTCCGGAGCACGTACCAGCCGTTCTGGGCAAGCATGCGACCGTCATAGAGTTTCAGTTCTGCCCCATCGGAAGTGATCTTGACCATCCTCTCGGGATCGTCCGGAGCGAGGGTCATGCTGTGCCCCTCCGACATCGGCAGAGGATCAACAAAGCGTCCGGTGCCGCGGTCATCGTAGGTCTTGTAGCCCTTGAACTGTTTGATCTTCTCGCTGTTGGGGCGGGTGACCGTCTCGCTCACCGCGTAGCGCGGGAAACGCTTGGCCTGACCGTCCACGAGGTAGGCCTTGTTCCAGTACTGCGACGGCAGGAACTCGAGATTGAACCCGGCCTCCCCCGCAATCGTTTCAGGTACAGGCTTGTCCAGATACACCTCGATCTTGACGGCCTCCCCTTCCGGGGTCACCACGAGCCGTGAGTCGAAGTCATAGTCGGGATAGCGCAGCCCCACCTCTATCGTGCCCTTGTCGGGGTCAACGTTGCGGAAAGTGGTCTCGGGCACCAGGTCCCACTGCTCGGGGGTGTTGGACAGCCTCACGGCACCGCCCTGCACGGTACGGACTCCGTGATGAATAATCTCTATGCCGGAATTCTTCTCATCGTTGAAACCTCCGGTGAAGAGGTTGCTGTAGACGAGGACATTGACCCCGGGACGTTCGTAGTATTCGAGGTCATTGAGCTTCAGCGGCTGCTCGCCGCCACTGCAGCCGGCAGCAAGCAAAGCCAGAGCCGGCAGCAAGTATGGAATGCGTCTCATAAATGTGGTTTTTCGTTTGTACAAATTTATACATACTCGCCGCTGCAGTCAATGCCTGAGGCGGCCAGGAGGGCTGTTTTGTATCTTGAGCAAGAAAAGATGTAACGCCAGAAATCCGATTATTAAAAATTTTTATAACTTTTTTGCATCTCCCCTTGTACAATGGGAATATGTTACTATATTTGCATCCGTCTTCCGGTCTGCTCCGGAGACAGACAGTTAGTTAGTAGTATATATATAATTTATGACGGAGCAGAAAATGACTGTCAGGCACTGGATGGCCCTTATCGGGCTGGCTTGTGCCGCTTTTATTTTTAATACCTCTGAATTTGTGCCGATCGGGCTCTTGAGCGACATAGGAGCCGATTTCGGTCGCAGTGAAGCCCAGACGGGCATGCTCATCTCCGTGTATGCATGGATGGTGATGCTTCTTTCCCTCCCATTGACAATGGCGTTCTCCCGGTCCGAGATGCGCAAACTGCTGCTCGGTGTGATCGGATGTTTCACCCTGTTCCAGGGCCTGTCTTTCCTCTCGTCCTCTTACTGGATGCTGATGCTCTCCCGTATCGGGGTGGCAAGCACACATGCGATATTCTGGTCCATCATACCTTCCATCGCGGTACGCTCTGTACCGCCGTCTCACAAGTCTCTGGCACTCAGTATCGTAGTCACGGGTACTTCTATAGCCGTGATAATGGGGATGCCGCTCGGGCGGGCAATCGGCCTGATGGTGGGATGGAGGATGACGTTCCTTTGCGTGGGTATATTCGCCCTGCTGACCCTGGTGCTGGTGGCCCTGACTCTCCCCGGGATTCCTGCGGGAAAAGGGGTCAACTTGAAGGGACTGCCGGTGATGCTGCACAAAAAGGTGCTCATAGGGATATATGTCTTCACCCTGCTGTTCGCGACCGGCTACTATACGGCCTACAGTTACATCGAGCCGTTCCTCGGGCAGATAGGAGGGATGTCGGAGGGCATGATCACCGGGACGCTGATGGTGTTCGGAATCGCCGGACTGGTGAGCAGTTTCGCCTTTTCCAAGTTCTATGTCTCCTGGCGCTTCCGCTTCGTGACTCTGGCGATGTGCGGATTGACTCTCGCCCTGCTCCTCATGAGGCCGTTGGCTTTCAGCCACGTCCTGAGCATCGCGATATGCGCCGTGTGGGGGATTTCGGTGACGGCCTACAATCTGGCTATGCAGTCGGAGGTGATTTCAGCCGCGTCGGAGGATGAGTCGGCCGTGGCGATGTCCATCTACTCTGGAATCTTCAACCTCGGGATAGGCTGCGGCGCACTGATCGGAGGCGCAGTCTGCACTCATCTCTCCATTTCCTGGATCGGTGTCGTGGGGGCAGTGCTCACCATTGCCGGGCTGCTCTACTGGCTTGTGCGCCTGCGCCCGTTGATGGCGGGAAAGTAGCCGTTCCGATCCAGCTTGGCTTGGGCCCCCTTTCTGGTCTTTTGGGCATACCGGATTCCGGAACGGAGCTACTGCGAATCGTTCTCGGGTTCAAGGTGCAGGGATATCTGTGTGGAGGATCCGAACTTGTCACGGAGCGCCTGCTCGACCTGCTTGGAAATGGTGTGGGCCTGCTCCAGTGAGATGTCAGAGTGGAGGACAAGATGCCCTTCCATCACGATGCCGGGGCCTTCCCGTCTGGTCTTGAGTTCATGCAGGTCAACCACACCCGGGACACTTTTCGCGGTCTGCACGATCTGGGCTTCCATCTCGTCCGGAAGGGAAACATCGAGAAGTTCTTTCACTGCGGGGATCGACATCCTCACTGACATCACGATGATGAAGATGCTGATGATGCAGCCGGCCAGAGGGTCGAGTATGACGAACTTGTCACCGAGCAGGATGGCACCGCCGATGCCGAGCAGGGAGCCGATCGATGAGAGGGCGTCGGAACGGTGGTGCCAGGCGTTGGCGACCATCATCGGGCTGTCGAGCTTGCGTCCCTGCGCCGCCGTGTAGCGGTAGAGGATTTCTTTGGAGACGATTGAAAGCAGGGCTGCCCACAAGGCGATCATCCCCGGGGCTTCAACGGCTTTTCCGCCCAGTATGTTCCTTATGCTTTCTATGCCGGAGGACATCAGATTGGCCCCGACAACAAGGAGCATCAGACTGATTATCAGCGTGGCGAACGTCTCGAACTTGCCGTGACCGTAGTCATGGTCCTTGTCGCGGCCTTTGCCGGAGATGCGGACGAAGACCAGCACCACGATGTCGCTCAGAAGGTCAGAAAGGGAGTGCACACCATCGGCGATCATCGCGGCGGAATGGCCGGCTATACCGGCGACTATCTTGAATATGGTCAGCACCGCATTGACCACGGAGCCGACGAGAGTCACAAAAGTGATTTTGGACGTTCTAGACATATCTTGCGAAGTTAGCAATATCTGCGGATTCCGCAAAAACTCCATGACGATTGTCCGCTCGGCCTGTGCCAATGATGCCCCTCCCGCCTTCTCCGGCTATGTTCGCCCTGCCAGGTTTCCCCGGCTAGGTTCTCCGGCCCAAGCTTCCACGGCCCACCAGGTTCCATGCCACAGGTTCCCCCGCCAGTTTCCCTCGCCGGATTCTCCTGCTAGGTTCCCTCGCCCAGGTTCACCCATCCCATGGCCCCCTCGACATTTTCGTGATTGAACAACGGTAATCGTCTTCGACGCGATGCAGGAGCTCCGCATCCGATTTGATACAAATATGGACAACTTTGTCTCTCATAGCTATAAGTTTTGCCATCCGGCACTGCAAAAATCATCCCATAGACGAAGCTTGTTGTCCAAGTTATAGCACATCTCCCGAAAAATGCTCTAACCTATCTGAAAAATCACCCCTATACGGCACCTGCGGCTCCGGGTTATAGCATATTGTGCGCAATATGCTATAACCCGGACAGCGCGAGAGAAGGTCTCACCCGGACAGCGCGAGAAGGCCTCGGATCCGTTGTCACGAAAGTACAGTCAACATGGTCAGTATGACGAAAAAAGTATTAATTTTGCGACAAAACGTAAAACGTTATTGAAATGAAAACTATCATCAAGGCGGCGTTGCTGGCGCTTTCTCTCCTTGTGGCCCTGCCGTCCTACGCACAACAGGGAGACAGGACCATAAAGCGCAAGGTAGCCATAGGCCGTTTCTCCAACGAGACCCAGTATGCCAAAGGGCTGTTCTATGACAAGGAAAACGATCCGATGCGGAAACAGGCACTGGACATCCTTTCGGCCAAATTGGCAGCCAGCGGCAAATTCATTCTGCTTGAGAGAGAGGATCTCGATGTGCTTGCAGCCGAAGCGGGGAAAAACATGAACAAGATCGGCGCGGACTACATAATACTCGGCTCCATCACTGAGTACGGGCGCAAAAACGAGGGCCAGCAGAAACTCTTCTCATCCACCAAGACACAGACAGTGGAGGCCGGAGTGAGCATACGTCTGGTCGAGGCCTCCACCGGACTCATCATCTATTCCGACGAGGCAAAGGGCTATGCCGAGACATCTTCCACCACGACGCTGGGTCTGGGAGGCACGGCAGGCTATGATGCGACCCTCAGTGACAAGGCTATCTCCGCCGCTCTCTCTCAGTTGGTTGAGAACATTATCAACAAGTGCATGGACCAGCCGTGGCGGTCATACATACTGGCTGTACAGGATGGTTCTTTTGTGATTTCCGGCGGAGCCTCGCAGGGCCTTACCGTCGGGGACAGTTTCAACGTCTATCGTAAGGGCAAGGTGGTGAAGAACCCTCAGACGGGAGTGGACATCGAACTCCCGGGGACTCTTACAGGCAAGGTGACCGTGGTCTCGATGACCGGCAATACGCCAGAGACCGAGATTTCTTTCTGCTCCTATGAGGGCGAACCCGTCAAAGAAGATCAACTGACTGATTATTATATTCTTGACAAATGAGAAAACTTGTAATTCTTCTGCTTTCCGCAGTACTTTTCGCGGGATGCGGAGTCGGAGTCTATACGCTTTCCAGCGGCAAGGCTGATGAGGCCTGCCTGTCGTTCACTGATTCCCTAGGTGCTCCGCTCACAGTAAGAGTCGATGGTGACGATTACCGTCTATACGCTGTCAAGGAATCTTCATGGCGCAGAGACAGGGACATCAAGGCTACGGCGGAGAATACGCTCTATCTTGTTCCTGGTACCCATAATATAGAGGTTTACAGCGGATCTGTCCGAGTCTACAGCAAGACCATATTCATTTCCGCCGGGGAGCATAAGGTCGTCTGCCTATGAGACCGGCGCTTGTGCTTCTGGCATCCGCCCTGCTTCTGTCCTCATGCGGGACTACGGTTGGCTTGTATAACTGGGGCCCTTCAAGTGACGGAGCGAGCGGCTATGAGAGTGCCGCATACCGCAACTACAAGGAACGCACACCGGAAAGCATCTGCAATCTCATATATGTCTATGAAATGATGGTGTCACGCCCGGACGGGACGCGGAAGATGCCCCCTCCGGGGATTTGCGCCGAGTATGGTTATCTTCTTCTCCAGCCGGATGTCGCCGACGTGTTCTACCACAACGCCAGCGACCGTCAGCGCCGCCTGTTCGGCAATCTGACCGACTACTCCGGACTGTTCCGCGAGCGTGGCGAGGAGATGCTGAGATTGGAAATGATCAATTATCCGGAGTCCGCCACATTTGTCGGCCCGTTGCTTAAACGTCTGGCCTTATGATACGATTCGCTTCTTGCAGTTTATTCGGGAGAGCCTTTGCTGTGCTTATGTCAGCCTTGATGCTCGTTTCCTGCGGCACCTCCAACAAAGTAGTGCAGACGCGTGAGAGCCTGTATTCAGGAATGTACGAAGAGAAACCTCTCGTGCTGCTGGTGATGCCGCCTATCAACAATACCACCAATGTGGAGGCTAAGGATCTGCTGTACACCTCCATCAGCCGCCCTCTGGCTGATGCCGGCTATTACGTGGTCTCGCCTCTCCTTGCTCTCGATGTGCTTAAGGCGGAGAGCGCTTATGATGCAGAACTCTTTGAAAATGCCTCGCTCGAACCTTTCCGCAAATTCTTCGGGGCTGATGCCGTAGTGTTCTCCCAGATTGACTCCTGGGAGAAATCCGGATTGGGCATTTCCACAAAGATCAGATACTTCATACGCTCGGCGGCAACAGGGGAATTGCTTTTTGACAGGACCTGCAATCTCTATCTGGATTGTTCCATAAACAGCGGCACCAATACCATCATCGGCATGCTTGTCGATCTTGCCGCTTCGGCCATTTTGACAGCTCTGACGGACCAGATTGAGGCGGCTAGGATGGCAAATCGCTATATCTTCGAGGACTTGCCACGCGGCAAATACAGTTCCTCCTATCAGGCAGATCAGAATGTGGTGGCCAGCGACCCCAACATCTCAGCAACAGTGACGAGGTGATATTCTATGGACTTTCTCCTGGAGACTGCTCCCTTGCGTGAAGACAGATGCTGCAGCAGCTCCATGGCGAGGATGAAGGAAAATTGTTATTTTTGCGCCATGGAAGAGATGAACGACACTGCGGATGTGTTGGAGACGGCTTCGATAGCCGGACATATTCTCCTTGAGAACGGGGCCGAGATTTCCCGGGTAGAGGACACGATGGCGCGGATTTCGTCCCATTACGGAGTGGATTCAGGTCATTTTTTCGTGCTCAGCAATGGCATCTTCACGACCGGATCTTCTGGAAAATATGCCAATGTGGAGTTCATCCCGATTCGCGGCATACAGCTTTCCAAGGTGGTGGAGGTCAACAGTTTGAGTTACGAAATCGCGGCCGGCAAATACACCCTGGCCCAGGCACGCAAGCATCTTGAGGCAATCCGGGACGGGGCCGGAAAACCTGCGTGGGAACAGATTGCCGGTTCTGCTTTCGGGGCTTCCGGGTTCTGTGCCGTTTTCGGCGGCGGCTTCATGGACTGCGCTGCGGCTTTCGTCGTGGGGGCGCTGCTGTATGTGTTTTCCATATTTGTCAGCGGTAAGTATCTCTCCAAGATTGTCGGAGGCATCAGCAATGCACTGTTTGCTACACTTTTGTGCGTAGCCTCCTACAGGAGCGGCTTCGGGGAAAGCCTGAGCAACATTATAATAGGTGCGGTCATGCCTTTGATTCCCGGGGTGCCGTTCGTCAATGGGGTGAGGGATCTGGCCAATTCGGACTACATTGCCGGCTTGACGCGTCTGACAGACGCCATGCTCGGCTTCATCTGCATAGCACTCGGGGTGAGCATCGCTTTCGTCACGGATGGGGCCGTGTCCGGAGGAATGATTGAACTCTCCGGCATGACCGTGAACCAGCAGACGGCAGGGTTGCTCTGGCAGATGTTGGCGGCGTTCGTGGGCACGCTGGCTTTCGCCGTGCTTTTCGGTGCTCCGCGCAAAGAGTATGTCGCTTCGGGACTCATCGGGGCCATTGGCTGGGGGCTATTTCTGGCAATGACCAGATATTGCCTTGTCGGGGCAACGGTGGCTATAGTCCTGTCCACCATAGTGATCTGCATCCTGTCCCGCTACGTGGCGGTGCTGCACAAGTGCCCGAGCACGGTCTTCGTGCTCTGCGGCATCTTCCCTCTTGTCCCTGGAGCAGGGGTGTTCTGGTTCACCTATTACCTGCTGTCCAGCCAGTTCGCGCTCTCGCTCACCACCGGATTTGTGGCCGCCAAAGGGGCAATCGCCATTGTCCTCGGCATCATACTCGCCATGGAACTGCCGCAGCGGCTGTTTTCCCGCAAGGCCGTGACCACGCGGAGAACGTCCGGGTTATAGCATCCGGTTTGGGACAAAAGCAAAACGGAAAGAAACAGTTGATTTGATGCAAATCCTCCCCGTTCCGTAACGAATATTTGACTATATTTGGCCTGCTAACACATTTTTTGTCCTATATGAAGAGAATCGTCGAATGCGTGCCGAACTTCAGCGAAGGCCGCAACAAAGATGTAATCAACAAGATAGCCGCCGCCATCACCGGCGCCGCATCTCCCGTCACAGGTGAAAAAGTCAAACTTCTCGACATCGACCCGGGCGAAGCCACCAACCGGACCGTGATAACCTTCGTCGGAAGTCCCGAAGCCGTCTGCGAGGCCGCGTTCCGCGGAGTGCAGAAAGCCCAGGAACTCATCGACATGAGACATCACCACGGGGCGCACCCCCGCTCCGGGGCTACAGACGTGCTGCCGTTCATACCGGTGGCCGGCATCAGTCTGGAAGAATGCGCACAGCTCTCACGCGAACTCTCAAAGCGCATCAGCGAAGAGCTCGGCATACCATGCTACTGCTACGAGGCCGCAGCCTTCAGGCCTGAGCGAAAGAACCTGGCCGTCTGCCGGGCAGGAGAATACGAAGCGCTTCCCGAGAAGATGGCTGACCCCTCACGCAGGCCGGACTTCGGGCCTAAGGAGTACAACGATACCGTAGCCAAGTCCGGAGCCAGCAATGTCGGAGCCCGCAACTTCCTGATAGCCGTCAACTTCAACCTCAACACCACCTCCACCCGCCGCGCCATGGCAGTGGCCTTCGACGTACGCGAGAAGGGCCGCAAGGCACGCGAGGGCGGTTCGCTCACCGGCAAGGTGCTCAAGGACGCCGAGGGGAAGGACATCTGGATCCCCGGCACGCTCAAGGGTTGCAAGGCAATCGGCTGGTACATCGATGAATACGGCATCGCCCAGGTGTCGATGAACATCACCGACATCGCCGCCACCCCGCTCCACAAGGCATTTGAGGAGGTATGCCGCGCCGCTCAGGCACGGGGCATGAGGGTCACCGGCACCGAGATTGTGGGCCTGGTGCCGAAAAGCGCACTTATCGATGCCGGCAAGTATTTTCTCGAGAAGCAGCAGCGCTCCACAGGCATATCCGAAGAGGAGATAATGAAGATAGCCGTCAAATCGATGGGCCTGGACGACCTCAAGCCGTTCAACCCGCATGAGAAAGTCATCGAATACCTCATGCGCGACGAGGCTGAAGAAGCCAGGAGGCACAGGCTCATCAGAATGGATCTCAAGGCGTTCGCCGAGGAGACAGCATCCGAATCCCCCGCCCCGGGAGGAGGATCCATCTCCGCTTACATGGGAGCCTTGGGAGCCGCACTGGGCACTATGGTGGCCAATCTCTCCGCAGGCAAGAGAGGCTGGGATGAGAGATGGAAAGAGTTCTCCGACTGGGCGGATGAAGGCCAGAAGGTGATGAATGAACTCCTGGACCTCGTGGACGAGGACACCGCCGCCTTCGACAGGATCATGGAGGTGTTCAAGATGCCGAAAGGCAACGATGAGGAGAAGGCGGCACGCGCAGCCGCCCTCGAAGCCGCGACCCTCTACGCCGCGCAGGTGCCGCTCCGCACCATGAAGACAGCACTGAAGGCTCTACCGATCGCCAAGGCCATGGCGGAGAAAGGCAACCCCGCATCAGCGTCCGACGCCGGAGTCGGAGCCCTCGCAGCCACAGCGGCGATTCGCGGGGCCCAGCTCAACGTGCGCATCAATTCGACCGGACTCCAGGACAAGGAGGCAGCCGCCGAACTCAACGCCGAAGCCGATGCTATCGCAGCTGAAGCCATGGAAATGCAGGATCAGATACTCGAAATCGTCAACAGCCATATACAATGAACAGTCCCGACCACCATCATCTGAGCTGGCAGGAGGAGATACTTGAAGGCATCCCGTCCTACCTGCCGGAAGCTAAACCATACGACCCCCGGATCAACCACGCCCCGAAGCGCAAGGACATCCTGAGCCGCAAGGAAAAGGCCCTCGCGCTAAAGAACGCCCTCCGCTACTTCCCCGAGGAACTCCACCCCGTGCTGGCCTCGGAGTTCGCGGCGGAACTTCGTGACTACGGCCGCATATACATGTACCGCTACCGCCCCTCAAACGAGATTCTGGCCCGTCCTATAGACCAGTACCCTGCACGGAGCCGTCAGGCGGCGGCCATTATGGCCATGATACAGAACAACCTCGACCCGCGCGTGGCCCAGCACCCTCACGAGCTGATAACCTACGGAGGCAACGGATCCGTCTTCCAGAACTGGGCGCAGTACCGCCTTACGATGCAGTATCTCGCACAGATGACTGACGAGCAGACGCTTTCGATGTACTCGGGCCTGCCGCTCGGACTTTTCCCGAGCCACAAGGACGCACCGCGCGTGGTGGTGACCAACGGCATGGTGATCCCCAACTACTCCAGCCGCGACGACTACGAGAGGTTCAACGCCCTCGGCGTATCACAGTACGGCCAGATGACCGCAGGCTCCTATATGTATATAGGTCCGCAGGGCATCGTGCACGGCACCACAATCACAGTGATGAACGCCGCCAGGATGCAGCTCCGCAAGCGCGGGCTGGAAGGCACGGCGGAGCAGATGCGTGGAACGCTCTTTGTCACCGCAGGTCTCGGAGGTATGTCCGGCGCGCAGCCCAAGGCCGGCGACATCGCCGGAGTAGTGAGCGTCACGGCGGAAATCAACCCGCTGGCGGCACGCAAGCGCTATGACCAGGGTTGGGTTGACGAGCTGCACGAAGACCTGGATGAACTCATACCGCGCATACGCAAGGCCGTGCAGGACAAGGAGGTCGTATCATTGGCCTACATCGGCAATGTAGTTGACCTCTGGGAAAGGCTTGCAGATGAAGGCATCAAGGTTGACCTCGGTTCAGACCAGACCTCCCTGCACAACCCGTGGGCCGGGGGCTACTACCCGGCAGGGCTGAGCTTCGAAGAGGCCAAGCGGATGATGGCTGACGACCCGGAGGCGTTCAAACAGGCCGTACAGGCTTCACTGAGGCGTCAGGTAGCAGCGATCAACAGACTTACAGCCAAGGGGATGTATTTCTTCGACTACGGCAACGCCTTCCTTCTGGAGAGCTCCCGCGCCGGAGCGGACATCCTGAGGGAAGACGGATCTTTCCGCTACCCTTCTTACGTGGAAGACATCATGGGCCCGCTCTACTTCGACTACGGCTTCGGCCCGTTCCGTTGGGTCTGCATGTCTGAAGATCCGCAGGATCTCGCCAAGACGGACGCCATCGCTGTCAATGTGCTGAAAAAACTCGCCGGACAGGCTCCTGATGAGATCCGGAGCCAGATGCAGGACAACATCCACTGGATAGAGGAAGCAGGCAGGAACCATCTTGTGGTGGGCTCACAGGCCAGGATTCTCTACGCCGACTGCCTCGGACGTACACAGATAGCCCTCGCGTTCAACGATGCCATCCGCAGCGGTGAGATCAGCGCCCCGATTGTGCTGGGCCGCGACCACCACGACGTCTCCGGCACGGACTCCCCTTTCAGGGAAACATCCAACATCTATGACGGCTCACGCTACACCGCCGACATGGCTGTGCAGAACGTCATCGGCGACTCTTTCCGCGGCGCCACCTGGGTGTCCATCCACAACGGAGGCGGAGTCGGCTGGGGAGAAGTGATCAACGGCGGATTCGGGATGGTCATAGACGGATCCGAAGACTCCGCGCGGCACATACGGCAGATGCTGTTCTGGGATGTCAACAACGGCATAGCACGCCGCAGCTGGGCCCGCAACAGCGGCGCCGTCAGCGCCATCCTCAGAGAGATGCAGCGCACTCCGCAGCTTAAAGTAACGATGCCTGTAACAGCAGACGACACACTTATAAACAATGCTTTAGACTCAGAACTATGACACATCACATTTCACCGGAACACATCACCCTCGACAAGGTAAAGGAAATAATCGACAGCCGCGCACAGCTCGCCCTGTCAGAAGAGTCCGTTGTGGCGATAGAAAAATGCCGCCGCTATCTTGACACCAAGATGGAGGACATCGGCCGGCCGGTCTACGGAGTGACCACAGGCTTCGGCTCACTGTGCAATGTCACGATTCCAGAGGACAAGCTTTCCCAGCTCCAGTACAACCTGGTAGTATCCCACGCCTGCGGCTCGGGTGAGACCGTGCGCCCGGAGATAGTCAGGCTGATGCTTCTCCTGAAGATACAGTCCCTCTCATACGGCCACTCCGGCGCCCAGCTCGCCACAGTGCAGCGGCTCATCGACATGTTCAACCGCGACATCCTCCCAGTAGTCTACCAGCACGGCTCGCTCGGCGCCTCCGGAGATCTCGCACCTCTTGCACACCTGTCCCTGCCCCTGCTGGGACTTGGAGAAGTACTCTACAAGGGCAAGATCCGCCCGAGCGCTGAAGTCGCCTCAGAATTCGGCTGGCAGCCGATCACCCTCCAGTCCAAAGAGGGGCTGGCCCTGCTCAACGGCACCCAGTTCATGAGCGCGCACGCAGTGTGGAGCCTGCTGAAAGCAAAACGCCTCTCCAGATGGGCTGACTACATCGGTGCCATATCTCTGGACGCATACGATGGGCGCATAGAGCCTTTCTATGCCCTCACCCACCGGCTCCGCCCGCACCGGGGACAGATCGAGACAGGAGACAGGTTCATGCATCTGCTTGAGGGAAGCGAACTTATACGTCGCGACAAAGTCCATGTACAGGACCCTTACTCGTTCCGCTGCATCCCTCAGGTACACGGGGCGGTCAAAGACTGCATACGCTATGTGGAATCAGTCATCGAGACGGAGATCAACAGCACAACCGACAACCCCAACGTCTTCCCGGACGAGGACATGATCATCTCGGCAGGCAACTTCCACGGCGAGCCGATAGCCCTGCCTATGGATTCTCTGGCCGTGGCAATGTCAGAACTCGCCAGCATCTCCGAGCGCCGCACCTACCGCCTAATCTCGGGCCAGAGAGGACTCCCCGCATTTCTGGTGGCCAGGCCGGGGCTCAACAGCGGATTCATGATCCCCCAGTACACGGCCGCATCCATAGTCAGCCAGAACAAAGGCCTATGCTGGCCGGCTTCCTGCGACTCCATCCCGTCATCCCAGGGGCAGGAAGACCACGTGAGCATGGGCTCCAACTCCGCCACCAAACTTGTCCGGATCATGGACAACGTGGAAGAAGTGCTGGGAATCGAACTCCTCAACGCCACTCAGGCACTTGAGTTCCGCCGCCCAGCCAAAACTTCAGCGGTACTTGAGAAAATAGTGGAGGAATACCGCAGGCAGGTCCCGTTCGTGGACGACGACAGCTATCTTCATCCGCTCATCCAGAAATCAATAGACTTCCTGCGCAATGAAGACCTTATTCGTCAATATTAAAGAACTGACTGGCATCACCCCCGCCGGCACCCTGCGCCTGCAGGGGGATGAGATGTCCCGTACCGGAAGCATCCACAATGCCTGGCTCAGCATGGACGGAGAGTTCATCTCCGGTTTCGGGCCCATGTCCGGCTGTCCGAAAGGGCATTTCGACTTCAGGGTGGACGCATCCGGATGCATGATGCTGCCTTCGTTCTGCGACTCCCACAGCCACATAGTCTATGCCGGCTCGCGTGAGGAGGAATTCATCGACAAGATCAACGGTCTCAGTTACGAGGAGATAGCCGCACGAGGCGGCGGAATCCTCAACTCTGCCGACCTTCTGCACTCCACCGATGAGGACTCTCTCTACCGCCAGAGCCTTGAAAGGGTCAAGGAGATGATGGAGAAAGGAAGCGGAGCCATAGAGATAAAGAGCGGCTACGGCCTTACAGTCGAGGACGAGCTCAAGATGCTGCGCGTTATAAGGCGCATAAGGGAGAGCGTCCCGGCTGTGATACGCGCCACTTTCCTCGGCGCCCACGCGGTAGGCCGGGATTTCTCCGGATGCAAGGATGACTATGTCTCACTGATAATTAGGGAGATGATTCCGCGTGTGGCGGAGGAGGGACTGGCGGAGTTCATAGACGTTTTCTGCGACGACGGCTTCTTCAGCCCGGAGGACATGGATCTGATCCTCACGGCAGGAGAACGCTTCGGACTGCGCGGCAAGGTACACATTGACGAGATAGCTGTCATCGGAGGCATGCACGTGGCTCTTAAGCACAAGGTTCTTTCTGTTGACCATCTGGAACATACATCAGAGGTGGGAATGGCCCTCCTGCGGGACAGCGAGACCATGCCGACAATGCTCCCGGGTTCTTCGTTTTTCCTCGGACTCCCCTACGCCCGCGCACGGGACTTCATAGCGGGCGGTCTCGGCATCGCCCTGGCAAGCGACTTCAACCCAGGCTCCTCCCCGTCAGGTGACATGCGCATGGTGATGGCGCAGGCCTGCATCAAGATGCGGCTTACCCCGGTGCAGGCGCTCAACGCCTGCACCATCAACGGGGCTTACGCCATGGGGGTCAGTGACATCTGCGGTTCAGTTGAAGTCGGCAAGCTCGCCAACCTCATACTGACACGCCCCATACCGTCGCTGGGCTTCATCCCCTACTGCTACTCAACCCCGTTCATAAGGACCCATTACATCAAGGGGAAGCCTCTGGAATGATCAAGGGGCCGCTTGACGGCCCCTTGAAACTTCAGTATTTTATCCAGCGTGAGAGATCCACGTCCTGAAACATCGGGGCTTTCATCACCACCGTCGGGACATCTTTCCCGAGCAGGAAACGGTCGATGAAAGCCTCTACTTCCGGATACTGTGACTCCGGCAGGAGACAGTGCGGATGTCCGCCCTCTATGGACCAGCCCATACGGTCAGCTATCCCGAAGCGCTCCCAGACCTTGCGGGCGGCGTTGGCGGAGACATATCCGGATTCGTCCGCAAGCCACTGATAATCAGTGTTTCCGAGCAGAAGAAGAGCACGCGGACACACCATCGCGCAGAGTTCGTGCCGGTCATAAGGGATGTTCCACACCTTCTCTCCGGAGAAAGTGTCGCGGAAGCTTTCGAGGAACCAGTTGTAGTCTGTCTTCTCCAGACTCTCCACATCCTTAAGCGTGTGTGAGACACGCCACGCGGCAGCACCGCCGCCGCCAGGCTCCTGGGCTATGGTCAGAGCCACCCTCTCATCGAACGCTCCGCAGAAAAGGGCCATCTTGCCGGCATAGGAGCAGCCGGTCACCCCGATATGCCGTGTGTCTATACGGGTCTTCTCTGGCCCGAGCTGGCACAGCCCGTCTATAAGGCGGCTCAAGCCCCAGGCCCACTCGATATAGGCCCCGTTCTCCTTGAGATCCGGATAGAGGCGGTCGAACTCGAATTCCCCGCGGCTGCCGTGCGGCCCCCACTGGGTGTAGTTGTTGACCTGTTTCTCGTTGAACACCATCAGCGCCACAGGCCTGTCCTCGAAAAGGCTGTGCGGCAGGGACATCACGCTCGTGCCGATCATCACCGGGAACGGTCCTTCCCCGCTCTCGGGATATGCGATGTACGAGCTGAGGGTCAAGGTCTCACTCCCGACTTTGACATCGACATAAAGGGTGTCGCCGCTCATCCTGGCACTTACATCCCCCGGAGGGACTGCCGGCTTGAGCCCCGTCTCGTAGTACTGGATCATGTAGGAAATCTCCGCGCGGCGTTTCTCCCATTCGCGGAAGTTCTTCACCTCTCCTCGTCCTGAGGCCCAGGCAAAGGGGTTCGGAAGGCTTTCCTGCGGCGTCTCAAGTCCGGATGGACTCATCTGAGGCGCCTTGAATGAACTGAGGGTATTTTCCTTGTCATAGACAAGCGGTGGTTCTGCCTCACCGCAGGCGAGTACGGCCATGGCGAGGCCGAGGCACAAAAGGATTTTTGTTGCTGTGGTCATGATTGGATAATTTTTCCACAATATAACAATTTTTACAGCAAAGTAAAATCCAGTGATTTGAGGTCGCGGTCGGCGGATGAGGAGCCGTAGAGGATCTTGTAGCGTCCCGGAGCCGGGGCGAGCCCGTCATTGCCGTCATAGAAGTGGAAGGCTTCGTTGTCGAGCACCAGTTTGACTTTCACGGTCTTGCCGGCGGCGATCTTCACCTTTTTGAAGGCTTTCAGAGACTTCAGCGGAGCGTCAGCCCTGTCAAGGCTCTTGACATAGACCTGCACAACCTCCTCCCCGTCCACAGCCCCGGTGTTTGTGACAGAGACTGTAAGGGTGATTTTCTTGCCAGGCTTGGCGGAAGCGGCTGAAAGCCTGCCCTGGCCGTATCCGAATGAGGTGTAGCTGAGCCCGAAGCCGAACGGGTACATCGGTTCTCCACGGAAGTAGCGATAGGTCCTGCCTTCCATGCTGTAGTCCTGGAAATCAGGCAGCTGCGCTGTGGAGGCATAGAAAGTCACCGGGAGTTTCGCAGACGGATTGAAGTCTCCGAGCAGCAGGCCCGCGAGAGCATCCGCACCACCCTGACCGCCATACCAGGCCTGGATGAGAGCATCGTAGCTGTCTTCCACACCCTCAAAGCCCATCGCCGAACCGGAGCAGTTGACATATATAACCGGACGGCCCGTGGCATGCACTGCCTTGAGCAGACGCCTCTGGACATTCGGAAGTTCTATGTCCGGACGGTCTCCGCCCTCACCCTCAAACGAGGCGGTGATGCCTCCGACCACGATGATGGCGTCGGCATCTGACACCTTGGAAGCAAGGGACTCGAACTCAGCCTTTTCCCTGCGGCAGAACTGCGCGGAGAGCATGGCGAACGGACCGTCACCGCGCACGTACTCAACTTCTATATTATAGGTTCCTCCCCTCTTGACAGGGATTGACTTGTATTCAGGTACTGTGTTGCGGAATCCGAATCCGCGACGGGCGGCCCTGCCGGCCTTTTCCACTGTACGCCCGTTGACCTTGAGGGTGTAGCCGTTGTCGCTGGAGATATTGTACTGGAGGAATCCGTCGAAGTCCGGTTTGAATTCGCCGCTCAGCCTTACCGCCACTCCGTCGGCATCCACTCCCTCCGAGAAGCCGTATGCACCGAAGGTGCTGAAATTGATTTCACCGTCCCTGTACTCTTCTTTCACCGCGCTGCCCGACAGGCTCTTTCCGCCGTAGAACTGTGTCTTGAGCCCCTTTCCTCCATTGAACTGCGGCAGCAGGTTTTCCGTATTGTATTCATCAACATAGTCGCAGGCTGGATCATAGAAGATCTCGGCTTCAGGGAGCGCCTTTTTCAAGCCGGCGAGGATGGAGCGGGCATGCTCCGCTGTCGGAGTGCCGCCGTAGTTACCATTGAGCATCTGGACGTTGTCGGCATTCGGGCCGAGCACCGCGATCTTGCGCACCTTGCGGGAAAGCGGCAGTACGCCCTCGTTTTTCAGAAGTACCATGGACTCGGCCGCAGCCTGCACGGCCTGCGCGTCATGCTCCTCGCTGCTGATGACTTCAGGGCCCAGCCCCGCCCAAGGGAGCATTCCGGCAGGGTCGAACATTCCCAGTTCGAAGCGGGAACGCAATGTACGGCGCAGGTGGACATCCAGATCAGACTCCTTGATGAGACCCTGCTTGAGGGCGTCGATCAGGGATGTGAAACTGTTGCCGCACTCAAGGTCGGTCCCGTTCAGCACAGCGTCTGCTGAAGCATGCATCGCGTCAGGATGGGTCTCGTGCTGCCCCGGGGTGTAGAAATTGTTGATCGCGTCGCAGTCGGTGACCACCAGGGACTTATAGCCCCATTTGTCACGGAGTATGTTCTGGAGAAGCCTGTCGCTCGCGCAGCACGGCACCCCTTCATAACGATGGTATGCGCACATCACCTCCTGCACGTTGGCCTCGGTCACAAGGGCCTTGAATGCAGGAAGATAGGTCTCCCACAGGTCGCGCCCCGACACGCTGACATCGAATCGGTGCCGCAGGGGTTCCGGCCCGCTGTGCACCCCGAAGTGTTTCGCGCAGGCGTGGGTCTTGAAGTACCTGTCGTCGTCGCCCTGCATCCCCTTGACGGTCTGCATCCCGATGACTTCCGTCAGATAAGGGTCTTCCCCGGGGGTCTCCTGGCCTCGCCCCCAGCGTGGATCGCGGAAGATGTTGATGTTAGGGCACCAGAAACTCAGTTCGGGGTTGCCGGGGTAATACCGGGCACGCATCCCGACATTGAATTCCGGGGTGGAACGGTTCCAGTTGGCCCGGGCCTCATCGGAGACGCTGCTGAACACCTCGTATACAAGGTCGGGGTTGAACGTGGCGGCAAGACCGATATACTGCGGGTAGACAGTGTACCCGTCGGCCCTGATGCCGTGGCAGGCCTCGCTCCACCAGTTGTAGGCCGGGATTCCGAGCCGGTCCACGGAGACGGACTTGTTCATCATCAGCCCCACCTTCTCCTCCGGAGTCAGCAGGGAAAGCAGGTTCTCCACCCTCTCCTCTACCGGGAGAGAAGGGTCTCGGAACGGATACTCATACTCGTTTCCGCCACCGCAGGCGGAAGCCATCAAAAGCGCAGCCGAAAAAGCCGCAAGCATCTCGGTCTTCATAAGATTCAGTGTTTGTATATCAATTCTTTATATGGTCTTTTCGGATCGTTGGTAAAAATCTCCATAGTCTCGGATTTCCTCCCGGTACGCACTCTCACCTCCAGGACGGAGCCGGGCGGGAGCACCGTCCCCGGCTTCAGGTTTGAATCCGCGCCGCCACGCACGGCATGGATCACCAAAGGCGAGGTGCCGTCATTGGACAGCTGTATGCTTCCGGTATATTTCCGGGACAACGGGGCGCGGTGAAGCCTGCCCACAGAAGGATAAGTGCGGAGTTTGGCGCCTTTATCCTCCCCACTTCGAAGCCTGATGCAGGAAGCCATCAATGTACCGGGTTCTCCGCCAGCATCAATAATGATGGTATCACGGCTGCTCGTCCAGTCCTCACCCGGGCCGGAATAAGCCACGCTGAGTTCAACCACCTCCCCGGGGACAAGCATAGCCGGAGCCGAGACTTGCAGGCCGGGATTGCTGCATCTCAGTTTGAGAGGCAGAGGCTTTGAAGAGACATTGACTATCTTTATCTTTTTCCGGGCTGATTCACCATCATATATGTATCCGAACGGAATCTCCCGCCTTGAGGCGCGCAGAGCAGCGGTCAGGGCGACAGGACACGATTCATCAATCCCGTCGCCGGCCCCGCGCACGATGGCAGAAAGGCTGAGCGCAGCCACCTCTTCCCCGCTGCGTGTGAATATTCCCACGGTCCGTACGGCATATCCGGAGACCCCGGACAAGTCAAATGCCACATCCACGGTGCCCCTCTGGCCAGGGAGGACTTCGCGTGGATTGAGCGTCGCGCTGATGCAGCTGCATCCGGGCACCGGAGAGGCCAGGCTGACTGTGGAAGAGCCGCTGTTGAGAAAGCGGAACGAATGGCGCAAAGGTCCTTGCGTGGACTCCACCGCACCGAAATCGCACACGGTGGAGTCAAAGACAATAGAAATCTCGCCTCCCTGAACATTGAAGTGCAAGAAGGCGAGAGCAACAAATAATTTAACCAATTTTACCATCCGGGGACAAAGTTACCCCTATCCGGCAAAGTCGCAATATTCTGGCGATACATTAAGTTTTGTCGCCGCTACTTTTTCGGGAAAACTGTCTTATGTTGCAAAAGCGAAAGATAATGTAACACTGTTCCGGGGCCACTTCGGAATGCATCAGTTATTTTTGCTGAAAATCACACAATGATGAAAAAAGCCATATTCCTGCTGCCTCTGGCAATGCTGGCGGCGTGCACTGCAAAACCACAACAACCACAGACACTGAAAGATGCGCTTGAGGGAAAATTCCTCATAGGCAGCGCAATCAACGAGGCCCAGATCCGCGGCCTTGACATCAGGGGCGACTCGGTGCTTTTCAGGCACTTCAATGCAATCGAGCCGGAAAACTGCCTCAAGAGCGAGGAACTCCAGCCCGAAAAGGGCGTCTTCAAATGGGAGCTCGCCGACAAATATGTGGAGTTTGGAGAGAAAAACAAGCTCACCGTCTACGGCCACTGCCTCATCTGGCACTCCCAGCTCCCGGCATGGTTCGCCAAGAACGAAGACGGGACCGACGTCTCCCCTGAAGAACTCAAAAAACGCATGAAAGACCATATATACACGGTGGTCGGACGCTACAAGGGACGCATCAAGGGCTGGGACGTGGTCAACGAAGCCATCAACGACGACGGCAGCTGGAGGCAGAGCCCTTTCTACAGGATACTCGGTGAGGAGTACATCCCGCTCGCATTCCAGTACGCACACGAGGCCGATCCGGACTGCGAACTCTACTACAACGACTACAACATGCACTGCGAGGGCAAGATCGCCACTGTCATCAAGATGGTCAAGGATCTCCAGGCACGCGGCCTGAGGATAGATGCCGTGGGATTCCAGGGACATTTCGGCACGGACTACCCGGATGTAGACCAGCTTGAGAAGAACATTGTGGATGTCCATGCGTGCGGAGTGGATGTGATGTTCACCGAACTCGACATGTCCATCCTCCCGACGATAGCCATGACAGCCGACCTTGCAGGCGTGCCTTTCCCGGAGATCCGCAAGAATCCGGAACTGTCCAAGAAACTCCATGACATCATGGTGCCTTACCCGGACGGGATCCCGCAGGAGGCTTATGACAAGTGGAACCAGAGGGCGCAGATGTTCTGGGACATGTTCCTCAGGCAGCACGGCAAGATACGCCGCATCAACGTATGGGGCATCCAGGACGGGGACAGCTGGAAGAACGGATTCCCGGTAAGGATGGAAGGCCGCATCGATGCGCCGCTGCTCTTCGACCGCAACTACAGACAAAAACCGGTAGTGGACTGGATCATCGCCAACGCGGACAAATATTGACACTAAGCCCTGAGCGCATAGTTCCAAGAATCAAGTCCGGCTGGAATCACTGTGATTCCGGCCGGATTTTCTTTATTTTAGACAAGAGGCTGCCGAGAACATTTTTATTATCAGTTAGAACATTTTTATTTCATATCCTATAAATAAACAACTTACTCCAAAATACAGCAATACCCTTTGTTTCCGACATGAATCTTGCTAATTTTGTCCGGATGAAGTTCAAAAGGGTCATATTCCACATCGATGCCAACTCGGCATTCCTCAGCTGGGCTGCCGTCAAGCTGATTTCCGAGGGCCAAAGCGACATAAGGCTCGTGCCGTCTGTCGTCTCCGGAGATCCGTCGGACAGGCGCAGTATCGTGACCGCAGCTTCCATTCCCGCCAAAAAACTCGGAGTCAGAACGGCCGAGCCGATAGGGATGGCACTGCGTACCTGCCCCAACCTTGTCATCGTGCGCGGGGACTGGCCCTGGTACAAACAATGCTCGGATGCGTTCATGGAGATATGCCGCAGCTACTCCCCCGTCCTGCAGAAATTCTCCATCGACGAGTGCTTCATCGACATGACGTTCCGCCTCTACCGCAAAGACCCTGTCGAGGTCGCGACAGCGCTGAAAGACGAAATAAAATCCCGGCTCGGTTTCACTGTCAATGTCGGCATCGGCCCCAACAAGCTGCTAGCCAAAATGGCCTCCGATTTCGAGAAGCCGGACAAGGTACACACACTCTGGACAGAAGAAATCCCTGAAAAGATGTGGCCGCTCGGAGTCGGCGACCTTCTCTGGGTCGGCAAGAAGACAAGGACGCGTCTTGAGGCATACGGAATCCGTACCATAGGCGACCTCGCCCGGACCGGAGAGGGTGCACTTGCCAAACTCGTCGGCAAGAAGTTCGCAGCCCAGCTGCATCAGAGCGCCAACGGCATTGACGACTCCCCGGTCGAAACCGAGACACAGGATGCCAAAAGCATCAGTGCAGAAAGGACTTTCGCCCATGACATCAGCGCCCCCAAAGAACTCGACAGAGCTCTTTTCAATGTGGCCTGCATCGTCGCGCACAGGCTGCGGAAAGCCGGGTTCAACGCTTCGTGCGTATCGATGTTCATAAAATACAACGACTTCTCCGTCAAGCAGAAACAGTGCAGCATTCCTCAGCCGACAGACATCACGGCAATAATCCTCAACGAGGCCAGACGTATGCTTTCCGAAATCTGGGACGGCCGCTCACCTCTCCGCCAGATAGGGCTTGGCGTATCCAGATTCTCAAAAGAGAATGCGGTGCAGATGAGCCTTTTCGAGGACAGCCGACTGCAATACTACCGCGATTGGGACAAGAAATACGATTTTTTTCGTAACTTGAGCGACAAAAAAGATTAACCGATAATGTCGTCAAGAACAATCTTCCTTTCCGCTGCCGCGCTGCTTATAACCTGCGCCGCATCGGCCGTCACCCCGTCATGGATAAGACACAACAGCATCTCCCCTGACGGCAAAACACTAGCTTTCAGTTACAAAGGTGACATTTGGACCGTGCCCGCCTCCGGCGGAGAAGCCACGCAGATCACGTCAAACCAGGCCTACGATTCCGAGCCGCTCTGGACACGTGACGGGCAGAACATCATCTTCACCTCACGTCGCGAAGGCAGCAAGGACATCTTCCTGACTTCCAGATCAGGAGGCACCCCGAGGAGGTTGACCACCCTTCCGGGAAACGAGACCCCTCTCGCCGTACTGGAAGACGGCAGCATCCTCTTCAGCTGGTACAACGGCGCGGTGGAGAGCGAAAGCTACGGAGACTTCCCGGGCACGGCCCAGCTCTACCGCACGGACCTGTCAGGAAGCGCCCCGGCACTGGTCACCTCACTGCCGATCATGGCCATGAGCATCAGCAAAGCCGGCACCATTCTGTATGAAGACTACAAGGGCTACGAAGACCCTCTCCGCAAGCACCATACCTCCTCCGTCACACGCGACATCTGGAAGTATACGCCACCCGAGGGCGAAGAAGGCATCAGTTCCAGAGGAAGTTTCACAAAGCTCAGCGACTACCGCGGAGAGGACCGCAATCCGGTGTTCGCCTCCGACGGGGACACATTCTACTACCTGAGCGAGCGTGACGGCAAGTGTTCCAACATATGGCGCAGTTCCATCTCGAAGCCGGGAGAATCCGTCCAGCTGACATTCGAGAAGCGCAACCCGGTCCGCTTCCTGTCCATATCAGACGACGGCACACTCGCCTACTCCTGCAACGGCGAGCTCTACACCCTTCACGAAGGCGGTGCCCCGGCCAAAGTCAACATCAGCCTGACGCGCGACGAGAGCGAACGCGGGCTGCAGAAATTCAGTTACAGCTCAGGTGCAAGTTCCATGGCCGTATCACCTGACGGAAAAGAGGTTGCAATGGTAATAAGAGGCGATGTGTTCGTAACCTCGACAGAGTTTCGCACCACAAGGCGCATCACCAATACGCCGGAGCAGGAAAGAAACGTGGACTTCTCCGCCGACGGAAGAGAGCTGTACTACTCATCCGAACGTGACGGTCACTGGGGCATATATAAGACATCCCTCGTCCGCAAGGAAGACAAGCTCTTCACATACGCAGTGCAGACCAAAGAAGAACTCGTGTCCACCCCGGGCGAGACCTGTTTCCAGCCGGACGTGTCCCCTGACGGCAAGTGGGTGGCCTATTACCGCAACCGTACAGAACTGGTAATCAAAAACATCAAGAGCGGAAAAGAAAAATCCCTCTTCAAGGACGTCAACTACTCCTACAGCGACGGGGATCAGGGATTCGAATGGAGCCCGGACAGCCATTATATCCTCTGCAACTGGCAGGCAAACGGGGGATGGAACAACTCCGATGTGGCCCTGATAGACATAGAGACAGGTGAAATCACCGACCTCACCCGGAGCGGATACTCCGACAGCAACTTCAAATGGGCGCTCGGCGGCAAGGCCATGACATGGGAGTCAGACAAAAACGGCTACCGCAGCCACGGCAGCTGGGGCGCAGAAAGCGACATCTACATCATGTTCTTCGACGGCAAGGCCATGAGCGAATTCGGACGCAGCAAGGAGCAGATAGAAATCGACAACATGCTCAAGTCCGAGAAAGAGGTCAAAGCCGAGAAAAAAGAGGAGAAGAAAGACTCGCTCGACAAGGCCAAGAACAAAATGGAGAAACTCAAACTCGACCTCGCCGGCAGGGACGACCGCATCAAGAGGCTCACTCCGAGCTCAAACATGATGGGAGACCACTTCCTGAGCACCGACGGGAACAAGCTCTACTTCACCCAAAGGCTCGAAAAGGGTTACGACCTCTGCGTGCGCGACCTGCAGGAGGGCAGCATCAGCGTGCTTGCAAAAGGAGTGTCCGGCACATTCTACCCGTCTTCTGACGGCAAGAACCTGTATGTCTTCTCAAGCCGCGGGCTGTCCAAGCTCTCCCTCCCCTCCGGCAAGAGCGAAGCCATCACATTCTCCGGAGAATATGAGTATAAACCGGCCCAAGAGCGCAAGTACATGTTCGAGCATGTCTGGAAGCAGGTTCTGGAGAAATTCTATGTCAAAGACCTTCATGGCACGGACTGGCAGTACTGCCACGACAACTACGCTGCCTTCCTCCCGCACATCAACAACAACTTCGACTTCCAGGATCTCCTCTCCGAAATGCTCGGAGAGCTCAACGGTTCCCACACCGGCGCACGCTACCGCGCCTCAACGACACGCAATATGGGGTATCTCGGAGTTCTTTTCGACACTGACTGGACTGGGAAAGGCCTCAAGATCAAAGAAATGCTTCCTGGCGGAGTGCTCTCTCTAGCAGACTCTGAAATAAAGGCCGGGGATATCATCGAGACCATAGAAGGCCGCAGCCTTGAAAGCCCTGCGGACGTGCTGTCGGCCCTTGAGGACAAGGCCGGCAAGCGGATCTGCATCACGGTGAAGAAAGGCTCCGGCAAGCCGGAGGAGATGTTCGTCACACCGGCATTCTCTGACAGCACCCCGCTATACCGCAGGTGGGTACGCCAACGCGAAGAGATGGTGGAGAAACTTTCCGGCGGACGCGTGGGCTATGTACACATCCAGGGCATGGATTCGGACAGTTTCCGTGAAATGTTCTCCAAGGCTCTCGGCAAATACCGCGGCTGCGACGCACTCATCGTGGATACCAGGCACAACGGCGGAGGATGGCTCCACGATGACGTGGTCACGTTCCTCGGCGGCAAGCTCTACACCAAGTACATCCCGCGCGGGCAGTTCATCGGAGACGAGCCGTTCACAAAGTGGACCAAGCCGTCCTGCATGCTCATCGGTGAGGACAACTACTCCGACGCCTCCGGCACCCCTCTCGCCTACCGCCAGCTCGGAATAGGCAAACTCATCGGAGCCCCGATCCCGGGTACCATGACAGCCGTATGGTGGGAGACTCTCATCGACAGTTCCCTCGTATTCGGAATTCCTCAGGTAGGCTCATGGTCGGTCGCCGACGGACGCTTCGTGGAGAACAACCAGATCGAACCGGACATCGAAGTCTACAACGACCCGGCCTCAGTGCTGCGCGGCGAAGACAGGCAGCTTGAAGCCGCAGTGGAAGAAATGCTCAAAGAAATCAGCAGATAGACGATGAGGCGCATACTTATGATGACAGGCCTGCTAGCGCTAGGCCTGTCCGCCAAGGCCCAGGAGGCTGATCCGCTGTCAGTCAAAGACAGCACAATCACCATAACACCGTACGCCAACGGAGACCGCATCCCGGACTACTCTTTCTGCGGCTACATGGCGGGAGACGAAGAGCTTCCTGACCTTCTTGCCGATCCAGACATCCCAGTGATAAGGCTCATCGCCCCAACAGGGGATGCTACAGACATGATACAAAGGGCCTTGGATTTTGCGGGCGGAATGACCGCGCGCCCCGATGGATTCAAGGCCGTGGTGCTGCTCACCGACGGCGTCTACAATGTCGAAGGCAGCCTGCGGATATCCTCCTCCGGAATCGTCCTCCGCGGCCAGGGGCACAATACCATCCTGAAAGGCTGCGGAATAAGCCGTGAACCGGTCATCAACATAGGCGGCAAGGGCACTGAGTACCTCGGGACGCAGCGCCAGATGGCCTGCGGCTACCTGCCGGTAAACTCCGTCCGCATCCCTCTCGGCGAGGGGCATGGACTGAAAGCCGGGCAGACAGTGCGCATCACCCGTCCCTCCACGGAAGAGTGGATCAAATCCATAGGGGCGGACAAAATAGGACTCCACGCCGACTACAATGTCCCGGCGTGGAAAGCAGGAGACTTCGACCTTCACTTCCACAGGACCGTAGTGTCTGCCGATGCCGACGGGATAACTGTGGATGTCCCTCTGCCGCAGGCCTTTGACGCGCAATGGGGAGGCGGATATGTGCAGAACTGCATCCGCCCTGACATCATCCGGGATTTCGCGGTGGAGAATCTCAGCATCGAGTCGGAGTTTGAAGCCGGACGGCCGAAAGACGAGGACCACAGATGGATCGCCATATCCGTGGACAATGCCAGAGACGGGTGGATACGCCGAGTGGATGTCAGGCATTTCGTCAGTTCCGCAGTATCGGTGCTCGCCGGAGCATCACGGATTACTGTAGAAGAGTGCAAATCTCTTGATCCCGTAGGGGAAATCGGTGGATACCGCCGCCTCGCATTCATAACTTTCGGAGAGCAGACACTGTTCAACCGCTGTTACAGTGAGCAGGGTTACCACGACTTCTGCGTCGGGCAGACCACTGCCGGCCCAAACGCTTTCGTGCAATGCTATGCCGCTGACTCCCACGGGTTCAGCGGAGCTCTGGGAGGATGGTCATGCGGGACACTTTTCGACAGGGTCACTGTGGAAAACGCGCCGATAAAGTTCTCCAACCTCGAACTCGACCTGCAGGGAGGCGGCTGGAGCAGCGCCAACTCGCTGTGCTGGATGTGCCGTGCCCCACAGATTCACATCAGCAACCCGCCCCAGACCCGCAACTGGGCCTACGGCTCGCGCGGACAAGCCTACGGCAACGGTTCACACGCCCAACACAAACTCACCGGGCCCGGGCACTTCTACCTCAGCCAGATGGCCATACGCAAAGGTTCGGTTCCGTCCGGAGAACTTGCCAAAATCATATATTTCAACCCTGATTTTTCCAAGACCGATGCCGTCTTCGCAAGGCGGGAAAGCCAACGTTCCAAGGAACCAGCCTGGACAACGGCCAGATGGATAGACACCCTGCGTGTCCGCTACCCACTTGTAGCGGATGCCGCCGGCACTCTCAGCCTGCCGGATACCAAAACGTCCAAGCCGCAGGCGGCAGAGTCTCACCGCATCACGATAGAAGGCGGACTGATCCTCTCCGACGGGCATTATCTCGCCGGACGCAGCGCCCGCACGGCCTTGTGGCGCGGCACCCCACGCCCGTCGGACATCAAGTCAGCAGGGATGCACCTCACCCGCTTTGTCCCCGGACGTGAGGGCCGCGGTCTCACCGACAACCTTGACACCCTCAAGGCAGGCCTTGGCAGTTACGGCTCGTTCTGGCATTTCCCGGCCCTATGGTATGAGCGCAGGCGCGATGACCACGGACGCATGATGCGCGCGGATGCAGATGTATGGGCACCGTTCTACGAACAGCCGTTCGCAAGAAGCGGAGAGGGAGAGGCAAACGACCGCTTGAGCCGCTACGACCTCGACCGCTGGAACAAATGGTATTGGAGCCGTCTTTCCGCATTCTCCCGAATCGCGGAGCAGACAGGCATCGCCTTCGTCCATGAGCATTACCTCCAGCACAACATCATCGAGGAAGGCGCCCACTGGGTTGACTACCCGTGGAGAGATGCCAACAACATCAACAAACTCGGATTCAGCGAACCGACCTACATGCAGGGCGACAAACGCGTATTCATGGCAGAAGAGTTCTACAACCTCGGCAACGAAAGGCTCGTAAGCTACCACAGGAAGTACATACGCAAGAGCCTCGAGGCCGTGGAAAACGGCTCCAACGTACTGCATCACATAGGGGTTGAGTACACGGGGCCGGCAGATTTCACGAAATTCTGGCTTCAGACAATAATGGACTGGGAAGCCGAGACGGGCAGGGATGTCAAAGTCGTTCTCAGCGCCACCAAGGACGTGACGGACGAGATATTATCAGATGCCCGCTACCGGGATGCCGTAGATGTAATTGACATACGCCAATGGCATTATCGCACGGACGGCGGCATATACGCGCCGCCGGGTGGTGTAAGCCTCGCCCCGCGCCAATATCTGCGCGTAATGGATGGAGGAACCACCGACAGCGACTGCGTATGGAAAGCCGTGAGAGAATATAGGGAAAAATATCCGGACAAGGCCGTCCTCTACAACGCCAGCCGGGACAAGGGTGCCGCATGGGTGGCCTTCCTTGCAGGTGCATCCCTATGCCAGATTCCGCAGGAGATTGCCGCCAAGGACTTCTTCGTCAAGACAGCGCAGATGTCACCACTGCCGCCGGCAGAAGACTGCCGCTCTGCCGGAAAGACAGGCTGCGGCTACGTGGCGTACACCCTGTGCGGCAGCGTCACGCTTGACCTCAGCGGCGACAAGAGAAGCTACAGACTCGTCTGGATAGACCCGTCGAGCGGACAGGCCATAGGAAAAGCCTCAAGGATCAAGGGTGGCAAATCTCTGACACTCAAGGCTCCTTCTGAAGAGGCCGTGGCCTATCTCTATTGACCAGCGTCCGGCACGGAAGAGTCCTGGCCCGGAAGGGTACCCATCTGCGCACGGCGCTCCGGAGTCACAAGCACCGGACGGTTCTGCTCATCATGGATCGGCAGGCCGTAGCGGTCGGAGAGCACGCTCTTTATCCTCAGCGAATCCACCGGCACACCCAGCGGCCTCACTCCGCGCGGCAGCGGCATCCCCGAGAAAGTCTGGAAATACCCTACGCAGGCGTCCCGCCACCACTCGGCGTCGTTTTTCTGGATATCAAGCTTCCCTCTGACCTCTGCGAATATGGCCGGGCTGACATACTTCTCAAGTCCCTTCCATATCTTCTGATAAGACTCCACAGAAGAGATGCCCCTGTCGTAGTGCAGGCAGAGTTCATCCCAAAGAGTCTTGCCGCTGGACATCGTGTAATCCCACGGGACATGATGAAACCACAGCAGGAGCTTCTCCGGGCATGTCTCGAGAGAATTGAGCATGGACGCGAGCGGCTCGTTGTACTGGTCAACATTGTCAGACCCGGCGCGTGTCCTGGCGAAGCCCACGCCGTCAGGCCCGGCCTTATGATAATAGACGCAGGACCAGTCCGGACGTATGCTCTTCTCCCAAGGCCCCGGACCATAGTGGGAACCGGCGAAGATATGATGCAGCCCAAGCGGCATCGAATAATCGACGGCTGTCTCGCGGGAGCTCATCATGATATCCTTGACCGGAGAGAGGAACTTCTCATAGAACGCCCCGGCACTCATCCCGGAAGGGCAGTTGAAAGTCTGCCGCACCCACTCGTCGGCTATACTGTCAGAACTCAGTTCCGGATCCCAGGCAAGACGTCCGAAAGCGTACCAGTTGGCCTGTGCGAAGATGTAACCGCAGAAATTCCGGTCCTGCCCTGTGTTGGCCACACCGGCGACAGCCCTCACCCTCCTTGCCACAGAAGAGCCCGGGCCATCGGCATAAGTATCGCTGTCAAGGCACTCCTCAAACGTAGGGGCCAGATATACAAGGTGGTTGGAGAAGCCGAGATACTCCTGTGTGATCTGGAACTCCACCATCATGGCTGTCTTCTCCATTTTCCCGAAGAGCGGGCTGAAAGGCTCACGAGGCTGGAAATCCACCGGCCCGTTCTTGATCTGGATTATCACATTGTCCGCGAACTTGCCGTCAAGCGGCATGAACTCCTCCACCGCCTGGTTGGCCCTGTCCGGACTCGTAGGGCTGTAGACGAAAGCCCTCCACATGACTATGCCTCCGTGCGGCTTCAACGCCTCCGCCAGCATGTTGGCCCCGTCGGCATGAGTGCGCCCGTAGTCCTGAGGGCCCGCCTGTCCCTCGGAATTGGCTTTCACCAGAAAGCCCCCGAAATCAGGAATCACAGAATAGATCTCATCCGCCTTGGCCTTCCACCACGCACGCACTGCCGGGTCGAGCGGGTCCGCCGACTTCAGGCCGTCGAGGCTCATGGGTGAAGTCCATTTGATCGAAAGATATGTCCGTATGCCGTACTGCCGGAGTATGTCGGCTATCCGTGCCACCCGCGCGATATGCTCAGCATCCAGTATCAACGGATTGGAATTGACGTTGTTGAGCACGGAGCCGTTGATGCCCACGGACGCGCAGAGCTCCCCGTAATGGCGGATGCGCTCCACCGGAATCTGCGGAGAAGTCCACTCCCACATGGACAGCCCCGCGTATCCCCTCTCCACGGTGTCGTCAAGGTTGTCCCAATGGTTGAGTATGCGCAGGTCATAGTACGGCTTCTGCCGCATGTCCATCCCGGGACCGGCCTCGCCCGTCACCTCGGAGCGCTGAAGGGCGTAGATCCCGTACATGATCGCCGCGGACGAGCCGCCGTCTATGTGACGCACACCGTCCCTGTCATATATATGGAATTCTTCCCTCCCGAGCGTGGAGTCCATGCCTGTCCGGACAGAGCCCAGGATTTCATCGTAGCTGCGGCCATTGGCCAGCCAAAGTTCAGAACCGTCCTGCGTACTCGGAGCAGGAGCATTGCAGGCCGCCAGCATCAGGAGCATGGCCGCCGCAGAAAGTTTAGTAAGGTGCTTCATCCAGTGTTCAGTTAGCCCGGACAAGTTACGAATAATAGGGACAATGCGCAAGTTTTTGCTTACATTTGCCCCAAGTTTCATTTCAGCAATCAGCATGAACTGGTTAATCGACATATTCACTGAGCAGACCTACACCCAGGCGATACTCGTACTCTCGCTGATATGCGTCGTGGGGCTGCTGTGCAACAAGCTGCAATTCAAGGGCATCAGCCTCGGCGTGACTTTCGTGTTCTTCGCCGGCATCCTGGCCGGTCACTTCGGCCTGAGCATAGACCCGCGGATGCTCGCCCTGGCACAGAACTTCGGTCTGGTGCTGTTTGTCTACACTCTCGGCCTCCAGGTCGGCCCGAGCTTCTTCCCGTCCCTCAAAAAAGGCGGCATCAGGCTCAACATCCTCGCATTCGCCGTGCTTCTGTCCGGCACGCTCCTGACCGTACTGATAAGCCGGCTGACAGGCATCGGCATGCCGGTCGCCACGGGACTGCTCACCGGAGCCGCCACCAACACCCCTATGCTCGGTGCCGCCCAGCAGACCCTTCTCCAGATGGACCCGTCCCTCACATCCACCTCCAACACCATGGCCACTGCCTGCGCCGTGGGCTATCCTTTCGGGGTGATAGGGGTGATCCTTTGCATGGTGATACTCAAGGCCCTCTTCCACAAAGGCGCCCCCAAGACCGATGCCCATGACAAGCCGGCCTTCGTGACCGAATTCAGGGTGAGCAACCCGGCCATATTCGGCAAGACCATAAAGGAGATAATGAAGGACACCCGCATACGTCTGGTCGTCTCCCGTGTTTGGAAATACGACGGCACGGAGCGCGGACAGGTGATAATGCCCGACGGAGACACCGTCCTCGAAGAGGGGGAACACGTGCTGGTGCTCACAAAGGAGAAAGAGACAGGAGCAGCCGAGCAGATATTCGGGGAAAAAGTGGTGAAAGACTGGAACCAGCAGGACATTGACTGGAACCACCTCGACGGGATGCTCGTCTCGCGCCATATCTTCGTGACACGGGACAACATCAACGGAGCCAAACTCGGAGACCTCCACCTGCGCAACACCTACCGCATCAACATCACCAGAGTCAACCGCGCCGGCATCGACATCCTCCCGTCACGCGACCTCAGACTCCAGATCGGGGACAAACTCACAATCGTCGGCGAGGAGCGGGCAATAGCGGAAGTCGCACTAGTGCTCGGCAACCAGGAGAAGGAACTGCGCAACCCGAACCTGCTCTTCATCTTCATCGGACTGATGCTCGGGCTCATACTGGGCAGCCTGCCGATTGCGATACCGGGAATGAGCGTGCCGATAAGGCTCGGAATCGCAGGCGGCCCGATCGTCGTCGGCATCCTGATGGGAGCCTTCGGCCCGCGGCTGCACATCACCACCTGGACCACGCACAGCGCCAACCTGATGCTCAGGCAGTTCGGCCTCACGGTCTACCTTGCCGGCCTAGGACTGAGCGCCGGCCCGGGATTTTTCGCGACTGTCCTCCGGCCCGAGGGGCTGCTGTGGATAGCGGTCAGCGTCTTCCTCGCCATAGTCCCGGTACTGATTGTGGGATTCATCGCATCAAAATGGTGCCATACACCGTACGCAGCCAACGTGGGCATGCTCTGCGGGGCCATGGCAAATCCTATAGCCCTCAACTATGCCTTGAGCACCGTGGATGACGACAGCCCGTCAGTGGCCTACGCCACTGTCTATCCTGTGGAGATGTTCCTCAGGGTGATCTCCGGCCAGCTGCTTATGCTTATCTGACAGCCTGCCGGGCCTCTGATCCGGTATAGAAAAGAATAAGCCGCTCTATGGCACGCCGGCAGACAGGGCAGAATGCCGGAGCTGAATTGGTGCGCATACGGCAGTCTTCGCAGGCCCGCCAGACACCCTTGCTCTGATATCCGGCACCCTCTATCAGGCCGACCCCGTCCCGGCCCAGCATATCCTCCCACTTGGAGGCGAAGTCGGCCTTGGTGGTGATGTTCTGCTCCCACGGCTCGGTGTCCGGATAGTAATACTCCATGAACTGGTCATCGTATGCATATTCATCGGCAAGGCCGGCAAAGCTGTGTCCGAACTCATGCACCACCACCGGCGCGAAAGCCTTGTGATGAGCCGTGGTCAAGGTGTATGAATTGTAGATTCCTCCCCCGCCGTAAGTGTCAGTGTTCGCGAGCACTATGATGTGCTCATAAGGGATATCCGAGAGGGCGTCGTGCATACGGAAAAGTTCAGGGGTGGTAAGGTAGCGGTCAGAATAGAAAGTGTCGAAATGCGACCCCACGGCAGTCTCCTTCCACACTCCCTCGCGAGGGACGCTCACACCGCTCTCCCCGGACGGAGTCCCGACAGCCACTATGTTGAAGTTATCCCTCATCGTCCCGAAAGGCTCGTGCGCGAAAAGGCTCTCCACGGCGGCACGGGCATCACTATAGAAAGTCTCCATCTCGGGAGCCGTGTACCCCTCGGCGAGGATCACCACATCAATCTTCTCCACCGGAGAGCCGCCATGGTGCAGCACCCTCCAGGACTGTCCGTCCACCCCGGCAGCCGCCCCCTCTCCTGACTTCCATCCGCCGGCAGGCTTTATCAGAATATCGTCCGGCTCCACAGGATGGGACATGGAAGCTACAATATTGTCATGGAAATCAAAAAGTTGGACATGTATTTCCACCGGCGCGGAAGGCATCGGGACAAGGAAGACATTTTCAAAACTGCGACGCACCCTTGTAGCCTCCTCCGTGGCCTGCCACTCCTGAAAGAGGGTGGAAAAAGACGTGCGGTACAGGGTGTCTCCCGTGGCCTTGTCCGTCATCGTCAGCTGACCATTGCCACGGAGCGGCAGAGTGTCGAGATTCACCCTGCGTCCCGCCCAGCCGTCCAGGCGCCTCAGATGCGCCAGAGCGATGTCGCAGGTCTTGTCAGTGCCGGAGAAAATGTAGTCAAGACGCAGCGTCCGGTCCTCAAGACGACCTCCGGCAAACGTCGCGGCATCCATACAGAAAGCGAGCAGGATGCACGGCAAGATGAGAATAATCCTTTTCATATCCGGTAAATATACTCAAAAAACACTAAATTTGCACACCACAAGAATCATATCATGAAACGACACACGACACTCATCGCGGCCACAGCAGCCGCAAGCGCGCTTCTCTTCTGCGCACAAAGCCAGGCCCAGACCGCGACCAGCCTCTTCTGGAGAGCAGACAGTCTCCAGGTAAACGAAATCGTCTCTCAGCAGGCAGTCCAGTACAACTTCGTAGGCCACCACGGGCCGGCGGTTGAAAATTCACACTGCGCCCTGCGCATCTATTTCAATGACAGCGGAGCCATCGACGTATACTCCAAGAGCGGCAAGCAGATGGAGCTCCGCAAATACCTCTGGTATCCTACCGTAAAGCAGCAGTCTGAAGAAGGCGCCGGCTGCGACGAGTATCTGGTGGGACGCACTGTAGGACTCGGAGGCATAGCTCTTTGGGACGGCTCGCAGGAAGTCAAGCTCAAGGCTACAAAGGGCCGCACAGCCAGGGTCGGGCAGATCCGTGGAGGCTCATTCGCAGAGATGGTGGCATACGGCGTGGAGTACAAGGGTGAGACCGTGGACATCCTCATCCGCATCGAGATGAAAGACAACAGCCGCGTAGCAAAAGTCATAGGCCGGGAACTGAACGGCAAGAAAGTCCAGTTCCTCACAGGTGTAAACTACCACAAGGGAGAGACCGTAGAATACGGCCGCAACTACATCGCAGTCTGGGGAGTCCACCCGGCCGATGTCTCAGCTGACCCGTCCCCTCTCGGCGGAGGCATGTGGTTCAAGCCGCGCAAGTTCGAAAGCGTCGAGAAGACTGCCGACATGGTACGCATAATTTCCAAGCCGGCGTCTGAAATCTCCACAGAAGTAGTCGCAGCCTCAATAAAAGAAGATGAACTGGGCAGCGAGGCCAAGTTCATCTCCTACATGAGAAAGAAATAGCGAAGCTACTTCCTTATGATCACTACCGCTCCGTCGTCTTTCGGGATGAGGAGCGGTTTTTTCGTCATCTGCACCTCGGAGAGCACGCCCTTGACAGTGCCGAGCACCTTGGCTTCTCCTCCAAAACGTCCCGCCAGAGCCTTGACGTCAAGTTTGAAATGCTTCTCGGAGGCATTGACGGCACCCACATACCACACGTCACCGCAGCGGCGCGCGATAACGGCGTTCTCACCAGGCATCCCGTCAATATAACGTGTCTCATCCCACTCCGTAGGCACTTCGCGGAGGAAATCCAGCGCAAGAGAGGGAGCGTCTGTGAGGTTGTTCGGAGCAAGGGCGAAATTCTGTATCGGATTCTGGAAGAGCACGGCAGTGGCTAGTTGAAAAGCATCGCTGGTCCTGCGTATAGTTCCAAGAACCTTTCCGTCAGAGGTCGGCTCGCCATTGCGTCTCTCAAGACGCTTGTTGAGGAAAGTGCCGCCGAACTCCATGCAGCCCACCGCGTTGCGGATAAACGGATGGAGGCTGGCGTTCTGCGACTCGATGTCGCACTCATACTGGGTGAATACCAGATTCTCGGAAGCCCTCACGGCCTCGCTGCCCACATAATTCGGATACATCCTCTCCCAGCCGCGAGGGATGGTGCAGCCGTGGAATATCACCATCAGGCCATGGTCATCGGCATCGCTGAGGATGCTCTCGTACAGAGCCATGGTCTCCTGCTTGTCTCCGCCGAAGAAATCCACCTTGATGCCCTTGACACCTATGCTCTCAAGCCAACGCATCTCCTTCTTGCGGGCAATCGGGTCACACATGATGTTGACGGGACTCTGGTCGATGTCGTTCCACCATCCGCTTGAAGAATACCAGAGGAAAAGGCCCACGCCCTTGCCGGAAGCATATTTCACAAGTTCTTCCATGGACTTACGTCCTATGTTCTTGTCCCAGTAGTTGTCCACGAGGGAGAACTTCCATCCCATGGAAGCGGAGAGGTTAATGTATTCCTTGATGTCGATGTAGTTGATGCTTGCGTCTTGCCACAGAATCCAACTCCAGCTGCCCTTGCCATACTCATAATGGTGCGTGCTCTCATAGCGCGGCTCCACCACATCGAACGGGATGGTCGTCTCCACAACCGGGGCAAGATCAGCACCGACCGTGATAGTCCTCCACGGGGTATGGCCCGGAAGGGCGAAAGCCGGTTCGGAAGTGCCGTTGCCGTTGTTCTCCTCCTGCATCGGGAATGCAAGTCTGAACCCGCGCCCCTCGACATAGTCGCTCAGACGTGAGGCGCAGTAGCGGCTGTCCACCCCGGTCTCGCTGACAAGAGCCCAACCGTCTGTGCCGACTTTGAAAAGACAAGGAAAAGTGAAGCCGTGTCCGAACTCCGACTTTGCCGAAAGCAGGGCACCGGGAGCATAGTATTCCTCGTAACTCGGCTTTGTGCGCTTCCAGCCCACCATGGCGTCGCTCTGCGGACAAAGATACGTCGTGGTATGCTCCGGGAAGTTGAACCAGGTCTCTTCCCTCATCACCCGCACGCTTCCCGTCTCGCTGTCTTTCGGGATGAAATAACGGAACGCGACATCGTTGTCGCTTACATGCCACTCCACGTCCAGAAGACGGCCATCCGGATTCTTGAAGTGCATGACAGCACTCGCCGCCTCATGGTTGACATGGCTTTTCTTGATCCGGTCAAGACTATAGTCCACGATCACGGTCCCGGTCTCGGCGCCTATGAATTCGAGGCGCGTATAGTCCACCTTGTCCGTGACAAGACCAAGCCCCGACGGGGCGACGATGGTGCGGCCATCATAGTTTACGCTATAGACCACCTGTCCTCGGGACTCGGTGGAACTTACTGACACTGCCAGTTTTCCGTCAGGGCTGTTCACTGAACTGAGCACTGTCAGCACAAGGGTTAAGAGGGTATAATTCATTGTTTATAAGGTTATTTGATGTTTTTCAGCATCCAGTCCAGATGTCCCCTCTCCGTCGCCTCGGAGGTCCAGTGCTCGTTGACCGGGGTGATCAGAGCCTCTTTAGGGCAGTTCAGGACATTCCATACCGCATAAGAAGTCGTCGGAGGACAAGTGTTGTCGTTGTAGCCCCAGGTCATGTAGACTTTGGCCTTGATGTGGCGGGCGAAGTTGACGACGTCATAGTATGCGAGATTGTCGATTATCTCTTTGGTGAAGAATCCAGGGATACGGTTGAAATGAGGATAGCCGCCGGTACGTCCCGGCTCGCTGTATCCGGCCATGTCGGAGAGCGCCGGATGATTGGCTATGCACAGTGTCACACGGGGATCAAGCCCGGCTGCGATCAGGGACAAGGCGCCGCCCTGGCTGCCGCCCTGCACCACCACGTTCTTCCCGTCCCACTCAGGGAGAGAGGTCAGAAGATCGATGCAGCGGACAAGGCTCAAGTACACACGCTTCATATAATACCTGTCCCTGTTTTCTATGCCGTTGGCAAGGTAGCCGTTCTCCCGGCCGTTGAACGCGGCGCTGATCTGGGAGAATGTCTCCTCTGGAATGCGCGGGTCGAGCCCGTGAATCTCCGTCTCGAAGCGGATACATCCCTCTTCAGCGTAGTATTTGTGGCGGAGCGGCTGCTTGATGGTCTTGATGCCCGCTCCCGGAGGACAGAGCACTACAGGGCAGCCGCCTTTGACTGCGTTCTTCGGATAGAAGAGATATCCGAATATGGACTGGTTGGCATTGAGCATCAGCCGCACCAGATAACAGTCTATCTTGTCGGTGCAGTACTCGGGGGCAAGTTCTTTTGTATATGTCAGAGGGAATTCCTCCGCCTTGGCGACGTTGTCCTTCCAGAACTGTACGAAATCCTTGGGCTCGCTCGTGAACGGCATGATTTTGTCCACACTGAAACCGAGCTTGATGTGGTGCTCGTATTTCACTCCGTCCACCGTAGTGCTGAGCTGCAGGTCACGGAAGCCGGGAGTCTTCCGCGTCCCCATATTCAAAGTTCCACGGCCGCCCTTCAGGACTATGCTGCCGCTCTTGTCCGCCGCGAGCATGTCATCGGCAAGCTTGTACTCGACGGTGCACTCGCGCGGAATGCCGTATTTGTAGAACTGGATCTCCACCTTGGCGTTCTCGCCCGCCCGGTAGAGCCAGTCGGCATGGTCGGGAACTGTCACCCAGAGGTAGTCTGCACGGTCAGGATAATTTCCGGCCACAGCCGCAAGGCTTATAAAGGCCGAAACAAGAATGGTCATCAAATGCTTCATCTGTCATTAATTGGTCTGTTGCAACCACAAATTTAGGTATTTTTCGTACATTTGCACTAATCCGCATTTATTATGAAACACTACAATAATTTTTTGGCACATCTTTCAGCCGCATTCGCTGCGGCTCTCCTCTGCACCGGAGCTTTTGCACAGCCGCTTTTACGCAGCCAGTGGGAAGGAAGCAGGGTGGCATTCCTCGGCGATTCCATCACTGACGCACGGCAGATTGACAACACCAACAACATCTTCTGGAACAACCTCAAGGACATCCTCGGCATAGAGCCCTACGTATACGGAATCAGCGGCCACAGGATGAACCAGATCATAGGCCAGGGGGAAAAACTTGAAGCCGAGCACGGACAGGCTGTGGATGCCATCATCGTATTCGTCGGCACCAACGACTTCAACGGCAGCATCCCGCTCGGGGAATGGTACACTTATTCAACGGAAAAGACCATCGAGGACGGACCTGTCGAGGTGGAGAAACTCCACAGAGAGCTTGTCTATGCCGACTCCACTTTCCGTGGCAGGGCCAATGTCACCATGCGCTGGCTCAAGACCCGCTACCCGGACAAACAGATAATCCTGCTCACCCCGCTGCACCGTGGATTCGCCCGCTTCAGCGACCGCAACATCCAGCCGCCGGAGTCGTTCGCCAACTTCTGCGGCAGTTTCATCGACGAATATGTTCAGGCTGTCAAGGAAATAGCCAACGTCTGGGGAGTGCCGGTCATCGACCTAAACAGCATAAGCGGCCTCTACCCTATGCTCGACGGCCAGGCCGCATATTACCGCAACCTCGAGACCGACCGCCTGCACCCCAATACTCCGGGGCAGCTACGGATGGCATGGGCCTTGGCATACCAGCTTCTTGGCTATCCTGCAAAGTTTCCGAAATATATCGCCCTCTCATTTGACGACGGCCCCAACACTGTCACCACCCCGAAAGTGCTTGACGTGCTGGAAGAGAACGGTGTCGCAGCATCCTTCTTCGTCTGCGGCAAGAATATAGACAAATCCACCGCCAAGGTGATGCGCCGCGCGGTCCAGCTCGGCTGCGACATAGAGAACCATTCTTTCTCCCACCAGCACATGTCCCGGCTCACGGAGGAGCAGATCCGCGATGAAGTCAGCCGCACCGATGAGCTTATAAAGAAATGGACAGGGGCCGCCCCGCGCTTTTTCCGTCCTCCGTACATCGACCACAACGAACTGATGCACAAAGTCATAGACCTCACCTTCATTCAGGGCGTCGGGGCCGATGACTGGAAAGGGGAAGTGGACGCTGCCGCACGCGGGAAGCTCATCCTGGACACAGTCAAGGACGGGGACATCATCCTGCTGCACGATTTCGAGGGCAACGACGCCACAGTCGAAGCTCTCAAGACCGTGATACCGGAACTGAAAAACCGCGGGTTCGAGTTCGTCACGGTACCGCAGCTCTTCGACCAGGTGCGCGGTCATGCCCCGGAGGCACACAACGGGAAGATTTACACCAACGTATACTAAAAAGTTGTTTTAATTTACCACAATGAAACAGATTTTTACCATCCTGCTGGCCGCCGCATGCGTGGCCTGCAGCCCGAAAGTCTATGATGTTCGGGACTACGGCGCCGTAGGAGACGGCGTACACATCGACTCCCCTGCCATCAACGCCGCCATCGAGGCCGCCGCACAGAAAGGCGGCGGAGTCATCCTCTTCCCGGAAGGGGTCTACGCCAGCTACTCCATCCGCCTCAAGGACAACATCACCCTGCGTCTTGAGAAGGGCTCGGTCATCAAGGCAGCCAAACCGACTGCCGAGCAAGGCTATGACCTGGCCGAACCTAACGAATGGGACGCCTACCAGGACTTCGGACACAGCCATTGGCAAAACTCCCTCATCTGGGGCATCGGCCTGCAGAACCTCACTTTCGAGGGCGAGGGCACTATAGACGGCACGGATGCCCTCTCTCGTGGGCTTGGACGTCAGGGGCCTGTGGCCGAAGCCAACAAGGCCATCGCCCTCAAGAATTGCAAAAACGTGACCATTAAAGGCATAAAACTTCTTCAGTGCGGGCACTTCGCTCTGCTTCTCACCGGAGTTGACGACCTTGTGATAGACGGCGTGCTTGCAGACACCAACCGTGACGCTTTCGACATCGACTGCTGTGCCAACGTCAAGATCACCAACTGCACGGTCAACTCGCTCAACGATGACGGCATCGTGCTCAAGTGCTCTTACGGGCTCGGCTGGCCGAAAGCGACGGAGAACGTCCTCATAGAGAACTGCAAAGTCTCCGGCTACGACCCGGGCACCGTCTACTACGGGACCTACGGAGAGACCATCACCGCAGCCCCCGACCGCGACGGCCCGACAGGCCGCATCAAATTCGGAACCGAAAGCAACGGCGGCTTCAAGAACGTGACCATACGCAACTGCGAGTTCAAGCGCTGCCGCGGACTCGCTCTGGAGACCGTTGACGGCGCCCCGCTCGAAAACATCAGAGTATCCGGACTCAAGATGGACGACATCTGGAACTCCCCTATCTACATCCGCATAGGCGACCGCATGCGCGGCCCGAAGGACCTTCCGGCCTCTTATGCACGCGACATCAAGATCTCTGACGTCACAGTGACCAACTGCGACAGCCGCTATGCCCTGCTCATAGTCGGACTGCCCGGAAACCCTGTAGAGGACGTGACGCTTGAGAACATCCACATCCAGTACAAGGGCGGACTCACGCTTGACGACGTACGCGAGCAGAGAGGCTCGAACCCGTTCTTCTTCGGGCGCAACAGCGGATATCCTGAGCCTTCGGCCCACGGGATACAGCCGGCCTGGGGTCTCTCGATGCAGCATGCCCGCAACATAACCTTCAAGAATGTCACCATGGAGCTGATGCAGCCGGACGAAAGGGAGAAGACTTTCACGGAAGATGTCGAGAACTTCGTATGGGAGTAGTCAAGTGGCATGGAAATTGACTAAAATGAAGTATCTTTGTAAACACAATGACATTTAACAGATGACCAATATGCCCATCAAAAATTATCTTGCGGTAGATCTCGGCGCCACCAGCGGAAGGACCATCGTCGCTTCCTATGACGGCAAGAAGGTCGAGATGCACGAACTCACACGATTCAAGAACCCCATGATCCCTCTCGGAGGGCATCTTTTCTGGGATCTCCCCGCACTTTACAACGAAATCATCATCGCACTCAAGAAAACTGTCGATGAGAACCTGAAGATCGACTCCATAGGCATCGACACCTGGGGCTGCGACTTCGCTTTCTTCGGCAAGGACGGCCAGCTTCTGAGCCTGCCGTACTGCTACCGCGACCCGCAGACGGACGGTTCGATAGAGCGCTATATGAAGATGCATGACAAGCGCGAAGTCTACGACAGGACCGGCATCCAGTTCATGGAGTTCAACTCCCTTTTCCAGCTCGACACTCTGCGCCACAACGGCTGCACTGCTCTGGAAAACGCCGACAAGATCCTCTTCATCCCTGATGCCCTCACCTACATGCTGACAGGCAAGGCCATCTGCGAATACACAGTGGCTTCCACATCCCAGCTCCTCAACCCGAACACGGGAGACCTCGACAAGGAACTCCTGATGAGCATCGGCTTGAGGCGAGACCAGTTCGGAGAGCTCACCCAGCCGGGCACGGTGATAGGACCTCTCACAGAGCAGATCCGCAAAGCCACCGGCCTTGGAGAAGACGTCAAGGTGATAGCTGTCGCCGGCCACGACACCGCTTCAGCAGTGGCGGCAGTTCCGGCCAAAGATGCGGAATACGCATACCTGAGCTGCGGCACCTGGTCGCTTATGGGTATCGAATCCCCGAAACCTATCATCAACGATGAGAGCTACCGCCAGAACTTCACCAACGAAGGCGGCATAGAAGGCACCACACGCTTCCTCAAGAACATCTGCGGCCTCTGGCTCTTCGAGCAGTGCAGGCCGGAATTCAAGGACGTGCCGACCGAGATCGGCCCACTGACCGCTCTCTGCGAGACCACCAAATTCGACTCGATCATCAACCCCGACGACCCGTCGTTCGCCCACCCGGCATCGATGACCAAGGCAATTGACGAGTACTGCGAACGCACCGGACAGATTGTCCCGAAGACCCCGGCGGAGTATATACGCTGCATCTACAAGAGCCTTGCCCACCGCTACACGGCGATCATAGACATCCTGCGCGGCCTGTCTCCAAACAAGATCAAATGCCTGCATGTGATCGGAGGAGGCTCTCTGAACAAGCACTTGATGCAGTTCACCGCCGATGCTCTCCAGATGCCTGTCATCTGCGGACCGACGGAAGGCACAGCCCTCGGGAATGTCCTGCTGCAGATCAAGGCGGAGGGACTCGTGAAGACTCTTCCGGAGATGCGCGCCATCGTAGCAGCCTCCGTAGAACTCAAAGAATATCATCCAAGCAACAAGTAATCAATCAATAAAACAATGAAAGAATCAGTCAACAAAGCTTATGCTATCGCCAAGGAGCGCTATGCCGCCCTCGGCGTCGATACCGAGAAGGTACTCGCTCAGATGCAGGACTTCCACCTCTCCCTCCACTGCTGGCAGGCAGATGACGTCAAGGGATTCGAGGTACAGGCCGGGGCCCTCACCGGAGGTATCCAGTCCACAGGAAACTACCCTGGAGCCGCACGCAACATCGATGAGCTCCGCGCCGACATCCTCAAGGCCAAGAGCCTCATCCCGGGCAACCACCGCCTCAACCTCCACGAAATCTACGGAGACTTCCAGGGAAAGGTCGTTGACCGTGACGAGGTCACTGTAGACTACTTCAAGAGCTGGATCGACTGGGGAAAGGAGAACAACACCAAGCTTGACTTCAACTCCACCTCATTCTCCCACCCGAAGAGCGGCAACCTCTCACTCGCCAACCCGGACAAGGGCATCCGCGACTTCTGGATCGAGCACACCAAGCGTTGCCGCGAGATCGCGGAGGCGATGGGAAAAGCACAGGGAGATCCTTGTATCATGAACGTATGGGTGCATGACGGATGCAAGGACGTATCTGTCAACCACTATCTCTACCGCAAGCTCCTCAAGGAGTCTCTCGATGAGATCTTCGCCACCAAGTACGAGAACATGAAAGACTGCATCGAGGGCAAGGTGTTCGGCATCGGCCTCGAGAGCTTCACCGTTGGATCACACGACTTCTATACAGCTTATGCTGCCAAGAACGGCAAGATCCTCACCATCGACACAGGCCACTATCATCCGACCGAAAGCCCTGCCGACAAGGTTTCCGCAGTTCTCCAGTTCGTGCCTGAACTCATGCTCCATGTGAGCCGCCCTATCCGCTGGGACTCAGACCATGTCACCATCATGGACGACAATACCCAGGATCTCTTCTACGAAATCGTCCGTGCAGACGCCCTTGACCGGGTACACTACGGACTCGACTTCTTCGACGGCTCCATCAACCGTATCGGCGCTTATGTGATCGGCGCACGCTCTGCACAGAAGTGCATGATCAAGGCCCTTCTCGAGCCGAAGGAGATGATCAGCAAGCTCGAACTCGAAGGCAGGACATTCGAAGTGCTCCAGTACATCGAGGAAGAGAAGACGATGCCTTGGAACGCCGTTTACGAGGAGTTCTGCGTAAGGAACAACGTTCCTGTCGGCAACGAGGTCGTCCCTGTCATCGAGCAGTACGAGAAAGACGTAACTTCCAAGAGGTAATTTCCAATGGGAGCATCCGTTCTACTGGGACTTCTTATCATAGCTGCTGGGGCTTTCTGCCAATCCAGCAGCTATGTTCCTATCAATAAGATCAAGAAATGGAGTTGGGAGAGCTACTGGCTTGTCCAGGGTGTGTTCGCCTGGCTCGTCTTCCCGTTTCTCGGGGCGCTTCTCGCGATACCTGAGGGCCACACTTTAGGAGACCTTTTCGCCCTGATCGGTGCTAACCCGAAAGCGACAGGCTTGACCATCCTCTTCGGTGCGCTCTGGGGTGTCGGAGGCCTTACTTTCGGTCTCGGCATGCGCTATCTGGGCGTCGCACTCGGCCAGAGCATCGGCCTCGGGCTGTGCTCCGGTCTCGGAGCCATCCTCGGTCCTGTCCTCACCGGCAAGGCTGCCAGCCTCACCATGGCCGTAATCATCGGAGTGATAGTCACCATCATAGGCATAGCCATCATAGGCGTGGCCGGTGCGATGAAAGCTGCTTCTCTTCCTGAAGAGGAAAGGAAGAAAGCCGTCAAGGACTTCAACTTCGGCAAAGGCATCGTGATCGCCATCATCTGCGGTCTGATGAGCGCCTGCTTCAACATCGGCCTCAGTTTCGGCGAGGATCTCTGCTTCGCGCAGACGGCACCTCTCTTCAAGACTCTCCCTGCCACCATGCTGGTGACATTCGGAGGATTCATCACCAACGCCGTATACTGCCTCTACCAGAACAGCAAGAACAAGACTTTCGGCGACTACACCCAGGGTTCTCTCTGGGGGCACAACCTCATCTTCTGCGCTCTCGCAGGTCTCCTTTGGTACAGCCAGTTCTTCGGGCTCAGCCTCGGCAAGGGATTCCTTGAGGCCTCCCCTGTCCTGCTGACCTTCAGCTGGTGTATCCTCATGAGCCTCAACGTCATCTTCTCCAATGTCTGGGGTATCATCCTCAAGGAATGGAAAGGATGCAGCAAGAAGACGATATATGTGCTTCTCTGCGGTCTAGCAGTACTCATATTCAGCATCTTCCTGCCTTACATCATAGGATAGGAAGAATTCTGCTTAAAGACAAAGCCTGCCTGTCACGTATTAGAGTGACAGGCAGGCTTTACTTTATCATTAAAACCGTTATTTCTTCAGAGTCGGAGGGACGCTGATGGTGAAGTCGTTGGTGGAGTTGTTGGTGTCCACAATCTTGCCATCGGCATCGCGCTTGCGGAGCACAGACTTGCCGAAGCGCTCCGGGTCGCGGTCGATGGTGGAGACATTGGTGTAGCCGGCATCGACGGTGGCGTTGAATGCAAGGGTTCCAAGCCCTTCGACTACTGCACCGTTGACTGCGTCAAGCACCCATGAATTAGGGATGATGTAAGCGCCGGTGATATCCTTCTCGTAATGGTAGCCGTTGAAGTCCATCACTCTCTTGCCCTCCCAAGGGTGCTCCTCCATGAAGCTTTCGGAAGTGGTTCCGGCCGGGGCGACAGCTATGGCGTAGCTCTCGTATCCGCGGTCGTGCAGCATGGTGATGCTCCATGATGACTTGAACCAGTTGACAAGGTTAGTGACATCAGGATTGTCCGTGTCTGGATAATATTCGCTCCCGTCGTCAAAGAACTCGAAATCCGCTTTGCTCAGATCGCACCCGGCCCCGTTCTCGGACTGGAAGTTCTGGGCGTTGATGGCTATGACGATGGACTTTCCGGCCTCGACGGCCACATCCTGGCCGTTGCCCGGGATCACATACAGTGTGCTTACGCCTATACCGTCAGGAAGTTCAGGATAAGCCCAATAAGCACCTGTGGATGACACCTGAGAATAAGTCTCGGAAAGGGCGATCATAACCCCGTCAGCGTAGAGGGTCTCGTCAGTGGTGTTTGTGAGTTTGAAGTACTGGTCACCGTCGGAAGAGTCGGAACTGTTGGACTCCGGGATGGTGAAGCCGGAGAAGAAGACCTCGTCGATGAGGAGTTCGCCCGGCTCGATGTTGCGCCAACTCTGGCGGAGAACCGCCTTTTCGAGCTGGATGTCATCGGTGGTGGTGACTGTCAGCGTGGCTTCACGGTAGTCAGCTGTCGTGTTGGCCTCGAAATGCAGGACAATCTTCTCTTCGTCACTGGAGACAATGGTCACACCCTCGCCTTCAAGGCTTGTCTTGTAGGTGAAGCCCTGAGGGGCCGGAACGGTGACATCCTGCGCATAAGCGCGCACATTGAAGCTGAGTTCGGTCGGGTCCGCAGGAGTTGCAGGACGGTTCTGCAGGATGGCGGCCGTCTTGACAAGGCCGTCCGCCTCGAAGGTCAGCTGAGCTGAACGTGCAGCGGCATCGGTATACCTGCCGAGAGTGACGGTCACTTCCCCGTCTCCGCTTCCCTCTGTCGGGGAGACTGTATACCAGTCGCCGCCGTCTGTGGTGAGGGTCCAGTCACGGTTGGACTTGACGGTGAGGGTCTGTGCACCGCCCTCGGCGGTGAACTCAAGGCTTACCGGCTCGACAGTGAGAGCCGGAGCCTCCTTCTCTTTTTCGCAGGCGGCCAGAAGAAGGGCGGCCAGCGGGATGATAAAATACTTTTTCATTACTAAAACTATGATTATTAATAAGATATTCCTATTGAAAGACTTATGCAGGCGGCCGTCTCCCGGGAGCGCAGCACGCCCGAAGCGGAAAGAGTGGAGAAGACTGCGAGCCGGGCATCAAGTTCACGCTGCACCGTGAGCTGCAATGCCCCATGCGCAAAGCCAGATGACTGGAAAATATATTTGTCGGCATAGGCTTGCAGAATGAGACTGTCCATGCATTGCAGAGAACAACGGCTCACAGGAAAAGCACAATACCCTGCGGAGGCCGCCGCCCGATACATCCACTTCCCGCGCTCCGTACTGAATGCCGCAGCCAATGTGCCGTCCAGAGCACAGGAGCGCATGCTCGAAGACGGATAGACATAGGTCTCAGATAAACTTGTGAAACTTGTCTCCGGCATCAGCTGCCAGACCCCATAGTCACGGGCAAACTTCAGCACCCCGGACAACGATGCAGACAGGCGGTCGCGGCTGTACATGTCCATGGATAGCAGGTTGAGATATACTCCGGAAGCGGCGCAGTCTATGACATTCTCCGCGCCGTCCCTGCGCTCACGGCTGAGCCGGGCTTCAAGAGCGGCCAGCTCAGACGGCTTCCACGCGGCAAAGGCGCTAAGCGCCCCGGTCACAAGATTGGTGAGCGGAGCGTCGTTCTGGTTGGACAGGTATCTGGTCACGGAAAGCCATTCATAAGACACTCCCCAGACAAGGCGTCCATACAGGGCGCTTCCGACCGCAGCGGCAGAGAAACCCTGCCCTGAATATCGCGTCGCGGCAAATATCCCCGTGCTGCGGAAGCGCCAATAGTCCCGCCCGAGTCCCGTGGCATGGAAGAGGGTGGTGTTGGCCCCCTTGTTGCTGACGAAGGTCACATTCTGGTCCTGATTATAACGCCGATAAGAGGCGGAAGCTATCAGGCTGCCCCCGGAAAAGACGATCCCGAGCGAAGCGCCAGCCTTGAAATCAGATGAGACATTACGTGGGCGGGGATCAAAGGTACGATACTCATGGACCGCCTTATAACTCCCTCCGAGGGAATACAGGACATCTCCGCTCCGGCGCATCCACTCCCCGCGGAAAGCATAGACTTCATTCTGGAGACTGCCTCCGACAGTATCCACAAGCACATACGGCTGGAGCAGCTCGAAATCGGCGGTCTCGTTGAGCAGAACATTGCGCTTGACCGCCCTGCGGTAGCCGACAGCTCCGCTTACCGCCGAACTGCCCTTGAGACGCAGGAAAGTGGAGGCGTCAAAGCGCCCCTGCCTCAGGCCGTCGCCCTCCTCCGGGACGAGAGCCTCACTCTCCTGCCTGAAGTCAAACGATGCGGAGGCGGAAGAAAAGGAGGCGTACGGGGAAAGCAGGCCATAGGAGGGAGCGAGGCGCATAGCGGAAGCATTGCCGACGGCTGTAAGGGGGTCAAACTGCCGGAGAGTGCGCACATTGACGGACAGGCTGTCCTGAGCCTGCACCTCAAACGCCACAAAAGCGGCGATCATCATGACAAAGAACTTTCTCATAGCATAAGGAGATCAAATTCGAGTGTCAGCTCATCCTCGAGGATATTGACCGAGTCATTCGGGGAACGGTGGGCATAGCACCTGACTTTCTTAACGGTACCGTCAGAGAGTGTGGCACTTCCGTCAAATGCGAAAATATATACTCCCTTGAGAACCCGGAGAGTGCATGAGCCGTTGGTGAACAGAGGGTATTCATACTCCTCGCCGGTATTGAGATTCCGGAAGAAGTTGCCATCCAAACTGTTGTCCACCCTTATGGCCACGAGGCCGGTCTCCCCCGCCACGGCCTTGAGGGTCACCACTGAATACATGTCTTCACCCGCCTTGCCGCATGAGACGATGCAGACGGCGGCAAGAAAGCCCAGAAAAATATTTATAAGCCTCCTCATATCTTGAAATCAAGTTCCATCCCGAAATACGGGGTCACGCTCCGGCGCACCAGGGCATCGCCACGCCAATAATCGGGAGTGACATCAAATATTTTGTTGACATAAAGTGAACATGAGACCTTGTCGTGGTAGAGTTTCTTGCTCACTTTCAGGTTGACATTCATAGCGAACGGGGTGCGCTGGTACTGGTACAGGGATGCGGTGTAGTCACGTATCAGGTGACGCAGGACCGCGTCTTCCGCTGCCGCATCAGCATCGAAAGGATGGATGTCCCCGGCCTTGTCCATATACGACCCGGGATACTTGCTCTCCGGCATGGACTGGCGACCCGAGAACCATTGGCACTGGAAAGAGGTCGAGAAAATCAGTCCGAGGCTCGGGATCTGCGTGTCGAACATCATGTTCGTCACGAGCGAATCGTAGAAACTCCCGTCGTTCATCTCATATATGCCGATATATGGGTAGGCTTTGCCGTCTATCATGACATTCGGGCGGTAGTACTCGGGCTGGCTGTTCATGTATTCGGTACGGAGCCACGCCCCGTTGGCAGTGATCCTGGTGTTGATGGCCTTGATTCTCCTCGTGCTGAAACTGAACTCCAGGCCCTGCTTTAGTGTACGGCTGCCGTTGGTGGTGAAGCTGTAGGCGGTGAGTGTGGTGTCGTTCTGGTAAGGAAGCCCTTCGAGCGACGGCGGACCGGTCAAGGAGGATTTGTCTATCACGGAGGCGTCATATTTCTTCGCTACCACGGATAGATATTCGTAGGCGTAACGGAAACCGGAAGTCATGTCTTCGCGGAACCAATCTATCGAGAACGAGTAGCCGTTCCAGTCCGCGTCGGCCCCGATTTCCCACTTGAGGTTGCTCGCAGGCTGCAACACCTTGTTGGTCGGATCTATCTTGTATACAAGCAGATTGACTCTCCTGAGATTCTCTTCCACCGGCCAGTAGTTGAGCTGTGTGATGTCCCCGTATATCGGATCGGGAAAAAGCATGTCCATGGTCGGGAACTTGGTATGGCGGCCTATCCCACCGTATACTCCATAATCGAGCTTGTACCCTCCAAGGATGACAGTCGGCAAGGCGATGCGCAAGTTGGTGCGCGGATCGAGGTACGGCTTCATGTTGACTTCGTACCCGCTCCCGGCTCCTCCCATCATCTCGGCGCGCAGGCCGAGGACCCAATCAAGGGTGACGGGGCCGAGCGGCTTGGAGATGTGGTCTTCGGCGTAGACGGAGAACTGATGGGTGGCCGGGATGGCATTGTATGGACGCGGACGCACACCCATGCTCGTGGAGAACGGCCTGGAGGTGTCGAAGATGGTGCCGAGTCCGAAATTTTTGTCCATACTCCACTCGGCTCCCGTCTGGATCTTGTGTGCGCCCTTGGCAAACAGGGCTGTTGTGCTGATGAAGGCGTAGAACGGGCGGCCGTCCACCTGGAGCGTCGCGTCATATTTGGCTGGAATTATCAGGGCGTCATGTTCCCCCGGCTCAAGCGAGGTGGAGACGGGTGTGGCTTTGCCGAGAGCGTTGTGTTTCCACCGGTCGATGAGATCCCTCTCGTAAGTGAGCGATGCGTGGCTCTCCCAGGAGCGGAAGAAAGACGAGTCGCGCATGGATCTTACAGTATAACCGCCGCTGAGGGCGAACTTGTTGTAGGAGGAGCTGTAAGTCTCTATCGGCATTCCTCCTTCGGTGATGTCCAGATCCACATCGGACTTCTGCTTGTCAAAAGACCCGGTATAATCGAGGCTGGCGGTAAGCTGTCTGCTGAACCGCTCCCCGCTCATGTCCTTCCCGGCCCTGAGGCTTGCAGTAAGGCGCTTCCAGTTCTGGCGTGTCTGGCGGGGATCCGCGCGGGAATCAAGGAAATTGACACTGGTGTTGAGAGTGGTTCTGTCAGGCTTTTCTCCCCACTCGAAACCCTTGCCGAGATAGAAGAGCTTGCTCTTCATGTCCGATTTGAAGCGGGCGTGCAGATCACTGCCTCCGCGTCTGCGGACGATGTTGACAAGGCCGCTGGTGAGGTCTCCATATTTGACCGACGCGATGCCGCGGACTATATCGACGTTCTCGATGTCCTCCGTACTTATCTCGCGCATGTCTGTCCCGTAATTGACATAACTGCTCCCGTAGCTGCTGTAGGCCGGAGTGGACTGGAGATTGGCATCATTGTCCAGAGGCCTGCCGTCCACCACGAAACGCGTACCCAGGGCGGAAGTGGCATAGTCACTGTCAGTCAAAGCATTGGCTGAACGGAGATTGATGAGCTGGGGACTGCTCAGCGAAGGGTCCTTGGCCATTCCGCCGGGCATCAGTTCGAGTATGTCCGCAAAACTTGACGGCTGGATATGAGAGATGGCATCGACGCCGATCCTCGTGGAAGATGTGACACCTCTGTTTTCGGTGGCTGTCACCACCACTTCCTGGAGCTGCTCGGTGTCAGGGGCTAGACGGACAGAGAGGACCGTGTCCTTGTCCAGAACAAGAGTCTTTGTAACCGTGAGATAGCCGACATATGACACCTTTACCTCGTATTTCCCGGCGGGAAGGCCGCTTATGGCATAGCGGCCGTCATCCCCCGAGACAGACCATTTGAATGTCTGTCCTCCCCTCTGCACGGTCACAGCCGCCGCCGACAGAGGGGAAGAATCGGACGCGTCCCGGACAAAACCTGTCAGGGAGAAAAGCTGTGCGACCACAGCAAGCGCCGAAAGCAGAACATTCATAACACAGTAATTGAAAAACGGCGCAAAGATAGGCCGGCATAACCGGGAGAGCAATCCCAAAAACATGGGAATCTTTTTCCGCATCATCCCCATTTATGGTGATTTTTAAGCCAAGGCAGCACAATTTCACGTATTCGAGACTTACTTTTGCCGCAAAACCAGCAAGAATGGAAGACAATGTAATAGTCTGCGACCGTCTGACACATTATTATGGCAGGCGGCGCATCTACTCTGACTTGAGTTTCACTGTCGGCAGAGGCACGATCACCGGCCTTCTCGGCAAGAACGGGACCGGCAAGACGACCACCATCAATATCCTGATGGGATATCTCAAGCCGACAGCGGGACGCTGCTCGGTCTTCGGCGAGGACGCTGCCGCCATCAGCCCGCTCACCAGGGCGAGAATAGCGCTGCTGCTCGAAGGCCATGTCCAGTACTCTTTCATGACCATAGGGCAGATAGAGAAATTCTACTCCAGATTCTACCCGAAGTGGAACAGGGACGCCTACTATGAACTGATGTCGCGGCTCAAGGTCGCCCCCGGCCAGAAGATCTCCAACATGAGCAACGGCCAGAAATCCCAAGTGGCGCTGGGGCTGATACTTGCCCAGAATGCTGATCTGCTTGTGCTTGACGATTTCTCTCTGGGGCTGGATCCCGGCTACCGCCGGCTCTTCATCGAATATCTGCGCGACTACGCCAAGTCCGAAGGCAAGACGGTATTCATGACCTCGCATATCATCCAAGACGTGGAGAAACTGGTAGACGACTGCATCATCATGGACTACGGCCGGATTCTTTTCCACGACAAGATAAGCACCCTTACAGGGAGTCTGCTGCGGTACACCTATACTGGAGCCGCGCCTCAGGCCTCGGAGAAGATCCTCCACCCGTCGGAATACCGCGGACGCTCGGAACTCTACTCCTTTGCCGGACCGGAGGAAATCCGGAGCCTGCTTGATGCCGAAGGCATACGTGCAGAAGATCTCACGCCGGAACACATGAACCTCGAAGACGCCTTCATCGGGCTCACAGGAAAATACTGATTATGTTCAAGTCAATGATATACAAAGAGTGGCTGAAGACCGTGACGGCCATCGTGTGCATGGCTTTCATGCTCATCGGGTTCACCGCCTACGATTTCCTGGCCCTCGCCAAGAACGCTTCCCTGCAGGGCTACGGTTTCCTGTGGAGCTACGCTGTCGGGAAATACTCGATTCTGGTGGACAACCTCATCTACCTCCCCGTCATCTGCGGACTTGCCCTCGCTGCGGCCCAGTTCATCCCGGAGACATACCGCAAATGCCTCAAGCTCACGCTGCACCTTCCGATGCCGCAGCTCAGGACAGTGTCTGTCATGCAGGGGTACGGGTTGGCAGTACTGCTGGGGCTTTTCATCATCCAGAGCGCATCGCTCGGCATTTTCCTCCGCCATTATCTTGTACCTGACATAGTATGGAGGATACTCTTCTCGCTTCTCACATGGTATTGCGCCGGCCTGTGCGCATATATATGGGCAGGAGCGATAATACTTGAGCCGGCATGGAGGATGAGGATATTCGAGACCGTACTGATGCTCGCCATCCTGAGCACATTCTTCCTTTCATCCCAGATGATGGGATACAGCTGCGGACTGCTGCCCCTGGCGATTGTCACCACGATTGCTGCCCTTCCGCTCATCCACTACAGTGTAAGAAGATTTAAAGACGGAGTACAATGAGAAAAACAGGAAACATATATCTCGCGATCATAACGGCCCTGCTTGCCATCTGGCTGCTGCCACGGCTCTGGTACATCATCACGGCCAAGTCGTATTCTACGCCGTTCACCCTGTACAGCTGCATCGCCGAAGATTTCGTGTCACTCGAGGACCGCTCCGGCAAGGATTTCATATTCAAGGATTCTCAAAACCGGGAATACGGCGACAGTGTGCTGCCGTTTTTCTACTACCGCGTGCTGAGCAGCCGCCACAACGCCCCGGAGACCATAAACGGGAAACAGTATACCGGTGAACAGATCGAAGCAGGCAACATCTTCTTCTCCACCTCCCCGAAAGAGGTCAACATCCCGAAGATGAACGTCCACATGCTGCTTGAATCCGCCCCTCCGCGCCTCGAGCTCGAAGATCCGGAATATGCCCTCGTGACACGTAAAGATGGGGTGCGGATCATTGAAATGGCGACGAACAGAAGCGCCACGGCGCTTGAGCAGGCTTTCAACGTGGCCCTGGATTCCATCGGCTTCCGCTTCCCCGCCGTGATAGTATCCGGTAACCCGAGCACCCGCAAAGCCTACGATGAAGGATATATGCTGACGGATGCGGACGGGAAACTGTTTCACCTCAAACTCGCTGACGGAAAGCCTTTTGTCGAGAGCATCCCTACCGGAAAGCTCGAATTGGAACACATCTTCATCACGGAAAACGAGAACCGTGCCTCCCTCGCCTACCTTTTCGACGGCGACGGACGCTTTTATGTTCTGGACAGCCTGAGAAGAGTCATCCCGACGGATGTCATGGCGGATGTCACAAGGCAGAGCATTCTTCTCGTGGGGGACATTCTGAACCACACGGTGCGTGTCAGCGACAGCAAGGGTGAGGACTATTGGGCCCTCGAGTCCGGCACTTACAAGACAGTCAAGACCATGCGCCGGGACTACCCTCAAGATGATGGATTCGATCTTCCGAAATACATCTTCCCCGCCCGACTCGTGCTGAGCTCATCCCTTGACGGCAGGATAAGACCGCGTCTTGTGGACTTCTCATGGATCGGGCTTTGCGTGGACATCGCCGCCATCGCAGCCGCACTTGCCATAGCCCTGCAGAAGAAGCGCAAATAATCAAGAGCACCGGGATGAGGATCACCACCTTGCGCCCCGTCTTGCGGTATGCCGCGTCGAGACGAGAAGGCTCTTCCCGAAACGCCTCGGCCGGCTCAGGAAGTAATACTGTCCGGTCGAGGCAAGATCGTAAATTTGAGTTGTCTTGTCAACATAGACAAAACCGCCGGTTATTATCTTCTCAAAGTTCTGTATTCCGATAGGGTACAACATAATCCTCAACATTTTACCACACAAATATAGTAATTTCCCGCACATAATCTATAGGCAAAAACAAAGAGAAAGTTGCCTAAAACATAGGCAACTTTCCCGTAAACCACGCCTAATCTATAGGCAACACTATGGAAGAAGCACCGTCAGCTTATAGGCTCCGTCATTGAGGAAACCGTACTGGAAGTCAGGCAGGCAATAGACAGGATAGAGCTGGAGTTCCTTGTCTGAGATACGGCGGTTCTCGGAGGCGTACTGGGAGAAGTCCTTGCCCCACTGGTACTCTGACGGGTAATACGCATAAGCCAGATATTTCCCCTGCACCTTCATGCCGGTGCAGAACGGCTCATAGTATATGCTGCCGTCAGAACGCACGGAGAACTGCACATATTCCGATGGGGTCCCGGCCCAGCCGTTCTCCGCATATTCCTCGGCAGTAAGCCCCTCTGAATAAGGGTCCATCACGCGATAGATATCCGCCTCTTCGGCTTTGTAGATATCCGCCTGATAACTGCCGTCAAAGAGACAGCGGTCCGTCCATGTGCACTTGCCCAGGTACTTGAAGTTGAGTTTACGGCTAGCCGTGATGACCACACTCCCCTTCTGCGACGGGCTGAGATTATCCTTGATGGACAGGCGCATACGATACTTTGTATCGATGCCGAGTTTGTCTATGTCGGAGAAGCGGATCTGCGCATAAGCGACATGGCTTCCATCGGCGAAAAGCACGCGGCGTGCAATCAGAGAGAAAATCCCCGCCGGATCGCTCTCCACCCACGAGACCTTCCCAGCCGCGTCCGAAGTCTCGAATTCCAGAGAGAGGTCAGCCTGGAACACGTCCTCCGTGCCCCTGTAGACAGGCACGAGAATCTGGTTGGCATCTTCAGAACTCAACTCCGTGTTGAGCACCGTGGAAGCAAACGCCAGGCCGGAAGAGCCTTCATAAAGCGTAGAAACCTGGTCCTTCGAGCAGGACAGGCAGAGGAGCGAAAGCACAGCTGCGCTAACGCTGTATATAAGGGTTCTGGTCTTCATCTGAAATGTTCGGATTATTATCTATTTCTGTCTGCGGGATCATCAGGATGCACTCCATGTAATCAGCCGGGAATGCGGCATACTCCGAGTACTTGCTGAGGATGTTGGTATGGTTGGATTTCTCGTTCCCGACCGTCCAGTCGCGGGTCCAGCCCTTGCCGAGACGCAGGATGTCGAATATACGCCCTGTCTCGCCCCAGAGTTCGATACGCCTCTGAAGAAGGATTTCGTCCAGAAGGGTCTTCACCACGCCGGTGCTGGCAAAAGTCTGCTCCTCACCGGTCAGTTTTGAGACACGCGCGGCATAGCCCGGATCACGGCGCGAACCGAGCTCGCACAGAGCCTCACGGGCTTCCTTATACTCCCCGAGACGGCAGAGGGCTTCAGCCTTGATGAGCACCGCCTCCTCAAGTCTCATGAATATGTAGTCACCAAGATAGCTTTTCTGATCCTTCCACTGGAACTTGTGCTGGTTGTAGTCTATGTTGGCCCCGTACTTCCACTTGGATGCCGGGATGCCGATGTTGCCATTCCACCAGCCCTTCCGGACATCCGTATCGGGAATCTGGGCATAGAGCCAGTTGCTGATGCACTTCGGAGACTCGGCCGCATAGTATATATCGGTGCAGGCGTCCATCTGCGAAAAGAACGACGCATAGACAGTGGACTGGTCCGAGAGGACCTTCGCACCCCAGATCACCGAAGACGAGCTGACCGAATTGAACGGAGTGCTGCCGGTAGTCCAGGCCTTGGTGGCATCATCATATTGTCCCTTGACCACAGTGGCCTCGTCCATGCTCAAAAGTGACTTGCCGGGCTTTTCCAGCACAATGCCGGCAGCCTCGGCGGCCGTCTCCCAGTCATTCATCACCAGAGCCACACGCGCCTTGAGCATATTGGCGGCATAGTAGTCCATCTCGCTTATGTCGCCCTGGCTTTTGCCCGAAATCTCATAACGGGTCATCGCACTGTCAAGGTCGTCAAGTATACGGTCATATACATCCTGCACCGTTCCGCGCCCCTTTCCCTTGGAAGAGCTCAGAGTAGGCTCCGTGTACACCGGCACCCCCGGCAGGTCCTCGTGTCCTTTGTAGGTCTGCTGGTAGGACTGTATCAGCATGAAGTAGGAGAACGCCCTGACGGCATAAGCCTGGGCCATAAGATAATTCAGCTTGGCCTTGTCTCCGGAAGCCGTATACTCCGCGGAAAGGATGTAATTGACATTGTTGATGATCTGATAGAAATAAGTCCAGGTGAAATAGCACCTCTGGATCTTGCTCGTGTAGCGCTCACGGGTCTCGTAACTGTAGTCTTTCCAGAACCAGCCCGGGCCCTCGGCAGTCTGTACCATATCCTCGCCCATGAGATCCGCGGCCAGCGTCACGGCGAGGTTGCCGAAGCACTGGTGAGCATTGGCGGTCACGAAATCTATCCTGTTGTACATGGTGGAATAGACTCCGTTCATCGCCACTTCGATGGCATCGGCATCCTTGAGGATCAGGTTCTTGTCCACATCGGTGGACGGAGAAGTCTCAAGCATCCCCGAGCATGAGCAAAGCACCGCCACACACGCGGCAGCCAGCACGGACCTTGTTTTCAATATGTTGAGTTTCATCTTATCACTAGAATTTAAGATCCACACCAAGATTGAGAGTCCGGTTCGGAGTGTAAGAGTACGAAGTGGAACCGGAGAAGTCAGCCTGCGGATTCATACCCTTGAGGCTTGTCAGGATCCATGGACTGTCGCAGGAGAGATAGACTCTGAGAGACTCTATGCCGGCTCCGGAAAGCAGAGCCGCAGGCAAGGTGTATCCCAGGGAAATGTTCTTCACGGCGAAATACGACGCATCCACAAGGAAACGGTCAGATGCCAGAGTGGATAGAGTGGTCAAAGCCTTCGGCACATCGGTGACATCCCCCGCCTGAGCCCAGCTGCGCAGGACATTCTTGTGGTAGGTCTGTCCGATGAAAGAAGGTTCCATGAGGGAACGGTAAATATTGTCGAAAACCTTGCCCCCGAGCGAATAGGTGAACAGGACGGAAAGGTCCAGCCCCTTCCAGCTGAAGTTGGAGGAAAGCGAGCCGTAAATGTCAGGTATCCTGCAGCCGAGCACATATTTGCTGCCTGATGCGGCAGTGGCGTTGTTGGTGATGTACTCGCTCCCCTCTATCATGTTGCCATCTGCGTCCTTTTTGTAGGCCCAATACAGCTGGTCTCCCGTCGCCGGATCGACTCCCGCGCTCTTGGACAGATAGAATGAGTTGATAGGCAGTCCCTCGCGGATGAGGAACACACCGTTCACGATGTCCTCCCCGTCGTCAGAGAGTTTCAGCACCCTGTTGCGCAGGGTCGAGCCCATCCAGCCTATGCTCCAGTGCAGGTCCCTCTCGGAGACGATGTCCGCATTGAGGCTTATGTCGAAACCCGTGTTGAGAATGCTTCCGACATTGTCATAGTATCCCGGGAAACCGAGAGAGATCGCCATAGGCGTATCCAGAAGCAGATCCGTGGTCTTGCGGCTGTACCACTCCACCGTGCCGGACAGCCTGTCGAAGAGGCGGAACTCGAGTCCGGTGTTGAAGTTTCCGTTCTTCTCCCATGTGATGTCACGGCTCTCCACGGAGGTGATGATGGCCCCGGAATGGTTGGCATTGGGGTAATTCATCGAATATAGGGACTGCCAGGCGTAGAAAGAGCCCAGGTTGTCGTTGCCCTGCACACCATAACTGGCCTTGAGGGTGAGGTTGTTGATCCAGGACTTGTCCTTGAGGAACGGCTCCTGGGAGATGCGCCACGAACCGCCCACTGACCAGAAAGCACCCCAGCGGTTGTCTTTCATGAAGCGGGATGATGCGTCCATACGGAAGCTCGCGGAGAAATAATACCTGTCGGCGTATGACCAGTTGAGCCTGGAGAGCCATGAGTCGATGGCATAACGGTCCGTCTGCGAATTGGCTTCGGCGAGGGTGGACCCCATGCCCAGATCGTCATAGTCGTCGAACGGGAAACCCGTCCTGGAGGCTATGGTGTAGCGGAACTCGTAATTGTAGAACTCGTGTCCGGCCATGGCATCCACGCTGTGATCCCCGAACTTCCCGTTCCACGTGAGCAGCTGGTTCCAGGTATAGCTGAGCATGCGTCCGTTCTCCTTGGTTAGGCGACCGGTGCCGGCTGCGTTGCCGGAGATGCGGTTGTAGTTGGTGCTCTCATAAGTGTTGGAGTTGTCCGCACCGAGGTTGGTCGAGAGTTTGAAACCCCCGAACTTCAGGGCGGCATTGGCACGCAGGTTCACTGTACCGGTCTGGCTGTAGTACTCGTCATCGAAGAGGGTGGCCACGGAGTTCTTGTTGTTCTGCGCTCCGGCAGGACGTGATTTGCCATAGTCGAAGACCCTGGAACCGCTTCCGTCCAGCACATCGCTTCCGTCCTGGTTTTTCTCATATACCGGGTAGATCGGGGCCATCATCATGGCAGAGTACCAGACATTGGTATTGTTTGAGCTGCCGTCCGATCCGAGGAAACGGCTGTCACTGTAGGTGTAGTTGACATCGGCGCCGAAATCAAACCACTCCTTCGGGCTCATCTGGGTCCCGACCCTCGCGGTATAGCGCTTGAATCCCGTTGTCTTGAGGGTCCCCTGCTCATCAAGATAGCCGAGCGATGCGAAGTAGCGCCCCCGCTTTCCTCCCCCGTTGGCGGAGAACTGGTACTCCTGACGGAAAGCGGCCTTGCGCTGCGCCTCGTCCAGCCAGTTCTCGGAGTATTTCAGAGCAGCGCCGGACACTACCTTGCCGTTTGAGTCAAAGACCTCCTCTATAGGCAGATTGTACGGGTTGTAGATATTGTCCGTGCCGAGGAAACGGCTTGCGAGCCTCCCCACTGTCATGCCGGCAGCAACGGAAGGCAGATAACCCTCTGTGCTCACGAGGTCATTGTAGGTGGCGGCATAGATATGCTCCATGTACTCGTCCGCGTCAAGCGTCTCGTAAGGAGGTATGGCCCTGGAACTTATTCCGGCCTTGATATTGAGAGCCAGTTTGATGGCCCCTTCTGTGTCCTTGCCTGACTTGGTGGTGATCATGATGACCCCGTTGGCGCCGCGGGCTCCGTAGAGGGCACCCGCCGATGCGTCCTTGAGGACGGACATCGTCTCGATGTCGTTGCTGTTGATGGAGCTGAGATCGCCGTCATAAGGCACGCCGTCCACCACGAGCAGCGGAGCATTGGAGGCGTTTATGGAGCCGTATCCGCGCACGCGCAGATCCGCTCCGCTTCCAGGCTGTCCGCTTCCGGAAGTCACCATCACTCCGGCCACCTGTCCGTCAAGCATCTTGGAGACATCCGTCACAGCCCTGTCCTTGAACTTGTCGGCTTTGACCACCTCGGCGGAGCCGGTGAAAGACTCCTTCTTGGTGGTGCCGTAGGCCACGACTATCACTTCGTCAAGCAGATCCCTGTTGACATCAAGAGACACATTCAGGACAGTTTCATCCTTGAGCACGACTGTCTTAGGCACCATGCCGAGGCAGGAGAAACTCAGGCGGTCGCCCGGCTGGGCCTTGATCAGATAGCGGCCGTCAAAGTCGGTGATCGCCGACACGCCGCTCCCCTCCACCACTACCGTGGCTCCGATCAGGGTCTCCGAATTAGAACTGTCAGTCACAACCCCTGACACCTCACGGACCTGGGCCCGGAGAGCAAGAGTTGTGACTGCAGAGAGGATGAGGGAGAGAATGATTCCTCTTCTCATTTATTTACTTGACTTTTATGCAACGGACTGCCGAACCGTAAGAACGGTTGAGATAGCTCTCTGAAGCAGGATTGCCCCAGGCGAAGACCTCCATGATCATGGTGGTGTTGGACGAAGTGGATGTCCAATATTGAGCTCCGCTGTCCACACGCTCAAACGTTCCGTTCTGAGGATTCTTGTCGCCGTTGAAGGGGAACCAGTACTCCTTGCCGTCAGTCTGCTTGTAGCGGAAACCAATGCAATACTCATCATCGTACTCGATATACCACGGGTACTCAGGATGATATTTGCCGCTGTCAGTGAGTTTTCCATCCTTTTTGTACTCTTCACGGAATCCCCATGCCTCGCCGGCCTCAGGCACCATCCATCCTTCCGGACACGGATCATACTTTGTCTTAGTATGAGACTTTCCACCCCAGAGGTCATTGTCCTGGAGTTCAGCTTTGTCAGTAAGCCAGTCAATCACCGGCCAAGCGCTGCCGCCCCCGTAGAATGTCATCGGGTTATTGATGGCAAGCTGGAGGTTGGTGCTTGTCCTGTCTTCATAGACCGGACGCAGTTCTACGGTCTCATATACTTCATTGCCATCGATATCATACATCTTGATGACTTTGGAGGAGTGCACCCCGTCTCCGCAGACAAAAGGATCTTTGCGGCCGTACTGATACATGTAGCCGAGAGCCTTGTCTGAGAATTTCTCGTTGCTGAGCGCGCCAAGATTACGGTCCATGAATGTGAATGTGTTGCCGGACTTGCTCGTCCATACGAAAGGATCGGCGTCAGGCTCGTAATCGCTCACCCAGAGATGCCAGCTCCATACGATGACTCCACCCTTGAGAGCCGCCACTACGGCATTTCCGCTAAGGCCAGGATTGAGGGACACCACAAGAGCGCCCTCAGAAGGAGCTGCGGAGACGGACTTCACCATCCCGCGCTCCGTCTGCCAGAGAAGCTTGGCGTTGTCAAAATCCACCTTGTCGGCGGAGTTTCCCTCCACGGCCTTGATGGAGAGGGTCGCGCCAGGCTTGACGACATAGCAGTTGGCAGCACCGGCGGTTTCGGTCACCGGCACGATGGCGATGTCCAGAGAGGCCTTGGCCTCACGGTCGAAATCATCCTTGACGCTGAGATCCACTTTCACAGATTCCGTGAGAGCGGACGGGGCGGTGAGGACAATCTTGCCCGACAGCCCGTCAGAAGCGAGTTCGCACTTGCCGCTCCACGAAGAAGGACTGACTGTCAGCTGCGGAGCAGACAGTTTTGCGTCGCCGGTTCCTTTCACAGCGAAAGGTATCTCGAATGAACTGCCAGGACGGCAGGCCATTGACTTGAATTCAGAAGCGAATGTGATTTCAAGCGCCTCGGAAGCCCCGACCAAGACATCAGCTGTAGCCTCCACGCTGCGGGAGTTGGCCTCATCCACAGCGGTGAGGGTGACTGTCACCGTCTCCCCGGCAGATACCGCAGGAGCCGTGAAGAGAACCTCACCCTGATACATGAGAGGATTCTTGACCTCCACTGAAGCACGTTCGCTGGAAGCCTTGGCGCTCACGGTGATGTCAGCGTTCTCGTGGCCCGTGACCACGAAAGCGAGGGAAATGGTTCCTCCCGGTTCCACGCTGTACTCATCTGAGCCGAAAGCGGCTTTCAGTGAGCCGAGCTGTGGTTTGGCAGGCTCTTTCTGGCAGGCGCCGGACAGAAGCACGAGCGCGCCGAGCGATAAAGCCGCAAGGGCTTTTGAAAAAGTCTTAGACATTATAAAAGGATATTAGCGGTTGATTATTTAACTTTCACGCAGCGGACAGGGAAACCGTAGCCATAGCCAAAACCTCCGGTATAAGCCGACGTAGGAGTGACATTGGCTCCATAGGCACGACAGTTCTCCGGATCTGAAGTCGAAGACCACGCCTTACCACATGGCCAAGTTGAACCTGCACCATTGCAGTAGTTACCTCCGTGAGGGATTTCTCCCTGGGCAGGGAAGAAGAAAGAGTCTCCGCCTACTTTCACATAACGTCCGAGGAGGTCTTTGTTGGCGGTAGAACCCTCGACTGCAAAATACTTAGTCTTCTCCACATCTGCATCCTGATAGAAAGCATAAGCTCCGAGAGCCGGCACCTGCCATCCGTCAGGGCATGGATCATATACAGATTTCTTGCCGGTCTTCCCGCCCCAAAGATCCACAACTTCATCAGTCTGAGGGAAAGTCTTCGTATTGGAAAGCCAACCATAGTTACCACCCCGTACGCCTGAATACCATGTAAAAGGATTGGCGACACCATTAGGAATGTTGTTCTCTGCGGCACATGGTTCCACGCTATACTCGACAACATTGCCCTCGATGTCATAGACCTCCTTGAGAGAAGCGGCCAGAGTAGAACCAGGGAAAGCGTCCTTGCGACCCCACTGGTAGAAGTTGCCGCTGACAGCGTCCGTGCCAGGCTCCGCAGAGACGGCTCCCAGATAGCGGTCCATGAAACTGAAACTTGCGCCTGAAGCCTTGTCAGTGTAGTCCATCGTCTTGGCGGCAGGGTCATAGTCAGCCACCCAGAGTGTCCAGCTCCACACCACTTTCTTGTCGGCATCTGATGCTGCAACCACGGCGTTGCCGCTGAGTTCCGGATTGAGGGAGACATATATGCTGCCTGAAGCGGGGTCTGCAATGATGTCAGCTACCATGCCCTTCTTGTCCTGCCACAGCAGGGCGGCAGAAGCGAAATCAATCTTGCCGTTAGAGTTGGCGGCCGGGAACTTGACGAAAGCACCAGGTTTCACGATATATGTGTTGGCTGCGGCTGATACCTCCTGGAAGTTGTCGGCCATCACGGCTGACACAGCCACATTCTTCTTGACAGTACGGGAATTTGCCGCATCCACGGCGCTAACCTCGACATTTACCATCACCGGGGCGAGTATATATTTCGGAGCTGTGACCTTGAGCACGCCTGAAGCGGCATCGGTCTCCGACATCTCCACGCTGGCCGCGTAATCAGCGTTGTCTGATACCGCCTCCACTTCGAGGACGGCTGCGCCGGCCTCGCCTACTGAGAACGGCAGCTGTAGGGTCTCACCCTGCTTTATGACAGCAGTTTCTTCGGATGAGACAAAATCAAGAGAAAGATCCTTGAGAGGTTTCTCACAGGACGCCGTCGCCAGAAGCGCGGCAGCGAAAGAGAGACCAAGTCCCCCTTTCACAAGAAAATCAAATCTTCCCATATAGCAATACACTGTTTTGAGTTTCAAGCCTTCCGCCCACACCTCACAGTGCAAAAAGAAGCACAGAAGATATCAGCGGTCAATAATTTTTGTATCCGCAGCAAATAAAAGAAAAATCCTGCAAAACAGCAAACACCCGTCACTACCGCAAAACATGCAGATCCGCTTACAAATCATAAGCATGAACTTTTATGAACTTGAAATCTATAACAAAAAAATCCCGGAACGCACAAGTCTTTAAGCAACGCGCCCCGGGAACAAAGTCCTGAAAAAATTCCAATATTTTTTATGGCAGCCTTCTGAGACCCTCCCAGCGGACATTCCACTTGCCGTCCTTAGGGAAACCAGGGTTATGCTCAGTGCACCCGTCCCAACCGGCACACATAAGAGCGACAGCAGCAAGAAGTCCCCCATTGCCCGGGAGATAGCAGCGCAGACGGGCGTCCTGATAATTGTGCCCGTTGGGGAGATATGTGTTTGTCCTGTTTTCCATCATGATGGCATCCACGGCCTTTTCCGGTTCTCCCATCCTGACCGCGTTCATGCAGGTGGTCGGATAGTCCCAGCCCCAGGTCTTGTTCCAGTTCCAGTTGTCCAGCACCCAGTCCAGGGTGTTCTTCATCGTCCCCGTCTCAACCTGCGCGGTCTGCGGCAGCACACCGGCTGCGGCAAGCACGGCCATGTGGTCGGAGTACATCCTTATGTCCGAATAGGTGTCAGGCTCGCTCTCTGCGGCCAGATACAGTCCGTCTTTTGAGGCGAGATGCGAAAGCTTGGAGATGACGACATCCCAATCTGGGTTACGTTCAAGTCCGCGCCGCTCTCTCCAGAGCTGTGCCATGCTCAATCCGAAGTGCCAATAGGACAATTCGAAAGGCGGATTCACGGTCTTGTCGGCCCGGAGAGTCTCCTGGGCCGCGATGCATCCCTTGAGCACATATCGGTCATTCTCAGCATCATAAGTGGCGAAATCAGCCATGAACTCCGCCGTCTCGTCAACCAGACGGCCATATTTCTCCAGAACCTCCTTAGAAGGCGCGGCCCGGTAGAGGAGTTCAGCCAGATATATCAGGTGCGGCTGCTGCCAGATGAGGAAAGATCCCGTGTTGGACGGGGCCTCCATTCCGGAGGGATCTGTCATCTTCATCCATCGCACCCCGTTGAAACCCTGCCGCTCCGCTATGGCCCTTGCCACAGGCTCGACCTTGCCGTACCACGGGAGAGTTCTGGCGAGCAGATCTTCGTGCCCCCAGAGGGGAAAGTGGGCCTGATGCCACCATATCATCTCCATGTGCTGTTTGCCGAACCATGAATTGTAAGTGAGTCCCGTCTCCTGCGGAGGAACGTCACCACAGCACTGGATGGCAAGAAGATATTGGCTGAGCACGACACGGCGTTCAAGTTCAGCCGCACGTGGATCCGTGCAGGCGCTGAAGTCCACCACAGCACCATCCTCCCAATAGGACTGCCAATAACTGGACGTGGCCGCACGGGAAGCTGCGGCACTGGAGCGCTCCATGGACGGACGGGCCTGGCAGAACTCAGCAGTGAAACTCCAGCTGTCAGCATCCGGGGTAAGCACAAAAGCGTTGCGCCCGATCCTGGAAAGGGCGGCGTTTTCATAGCATACCTTTATGTAATATACCGTGGCGTCAAGCGTATGGCGCAGTATCACCATCCCGCTCTCTTCCTGGTCTATCTCAGTCTCGTGAAGAGCATCCCTGCTCCAGTCACAGGCGTCATCAGCATGCGCCCCGGTCGGATACGGGAAGCGGAAAGAGACGGGAACATGAGCCCTGGTGCTTATGGAGACGGCGACCTTGTCATAGGACGGGTCACACGAAGTCAGGACGTCAACTTCCTCACCGCGGACGAGGAAGGACGAGCGTATCACCCCATCCCACATGTCCAGGGTCTGGTCGATTTCGCTGAGCTCGGCCGGCTCAAGCCCGAGGAAACCGATCACCCCGAGGTGAAGCCGGTGAGGATTGACCCGGTACCAGTCGGAAGCGGCCTTGCCGCGGCCCTCCTTGAGCTGACAGGCGTAAAGTTCTTTATGCCCACGTCCGAAATCATAAGCCTTGAGGGTCTCCTCAAAGCGGAGATCCTCCGGATTAGCGAAAGAATGCCAACCCCACTGGGACTGTGTGCCGAGAGGAACCCCCTTGGAATAAAGGGTCTGAAAAGTCTGGAGCCCGGTCACATCGACAGTGAAAGCAAAACGGCCGTTGCCCACGGACAGAGAAGAAAGGGTGTCGATGGATGCGACATGCGGGTTGTTGCGCTCCACAAGAGCAAAACGGTCAATCTTGGCGTCACCGCATGACACGGCAAGGACGGCAAGAGTGACCAGAGCTGATAACTTGGTCATATTCTACTGGTTATTGTCTTTCCTCCAGAAGCGGGAAGTGATATCTTCTCCCCTGTGGTACAGCCTCTGGTTTGTGGTCTTCTCGTTGAGAGGCCCCAGTTCTTCGACATAAGGGCCGATTTTCACATAATCGAAAGCCTCTTTGACCTCCGCTTCAACATCTTCCCTGCCGGAATACAAGGCAATCTCCACCCCTGGCCAGACTCTGCGCAGATGAGAAGCGAGACGGAGGAGGGCCGCCGGGTCATTGCCCTCTCCGAGGAAAAGCAGGCAGTTGACGCCGAAATTGTCTTCAATCATCCTGTCCAGAGCCTCTTCAGTCAGTTCCTCTCCTATATCCCGTCGCAGAAAGGGAGAGTGACATCCCGGACAAGAACCCTGGCAGTTCGTGATTTCGACTGCCAGGGTCACTCTGTCGGGTATTTCTTCCAGGACCACATCTGTAAGTCCCGGCAAGTACTTAATCATTGGTGTTCGGGTTGTAAAACCTCTTCTTGGCCTCCTCCTGACGCGGTTCTGCAAACGATGAGACCCTCTTGAGATAGCCGATGACCCTCGTCAGATAGTCAATGTTGGTACTGCCGCACTTCGGGCACTTGGTCAAGGTATCCTTGCTGATGAAGCCGCAGTCGTTGCAGACGGTGTTGCGGACGTTGAAAGTGAAGTAGTTGGTACCGTAGTGTGCCGCGACATTGAGAAGCCTCCGGTACTGCTCCTTGGAGAGATGCTCCGCGAGGTTCATGTGCAGAGCAGAACCGCCGTCAAGATATTTCACGAAGTCCTCCCCGTGAAGTTTGAACTTGTCGATCATCGACACCTCGACATCCTCAGGATTGTAGAAATACGAGCTGTAGAGGTTGTGCTTGCCGGAGACGAAGTAGCCGTCCTTCTTGTCCCATTTATAGTTCTTGGCGGCAAGGTTCTCGGCTGGGACGAACTCCGTGTTGAACATGGCCTCCGGGGTGCGGTCCTTGCGGTTGGATATATTGATGGTCTCGAGAACCGTGTTGACGAAGTCGCCGTACTCCGGGTTCGGGGATATCTTGAGCCCGAGGAACTCGGCGGCCTCGGTAAGGCCGTTCACACCCACGGTGAGGTACTGCTTCTTCATGTCGATGAAGCCGGCCTTGTAGACATCGAGCATGTCGGCCTTGAGGAAATCCTTGATGATCTCGTTGAAGGCTATCTGGTACTTGTGTACGCGCTCCGTCATCTCGGTGAGATCCTTGTCTATATAATTGGTATAGAGGTCATCCTTGTCGTAGAAATTCGACAGCGGATCAAGCGGCTTGCCGGCAGGAAGGGTCACCCCTCTGCGCTCCAGGAAATATCGGCGCACCGAATCCTGTATGAGACGGTTGAGATTGATCGTCATCACAGATTTGGAACCGGTGGCCACCGAGGCCGTACCCATGGAATACTGGTGCGTCGTATGGTTGTGGGCGCTGTCCTCCTTGTCTTCGAGGTCCTTGAGGCTGTTGCGCAGGCGGCAGCAACTTGACAGGGAATCAGGGCTGTTGGAGATGTAGCAGAAGAAACTGTGGCCCTTGGCCCACATCTCGGCGGTGAAATCGGCGTAGTCCTTGTCGAGATAGTCGTCTCCGCCGTCGGTGAGAAGAGCCATGGTCTCCACTGGGAAGGTGAGGATGTAGCGGCGGCGCTCCTCGTTGAACCAGTTCATGAAATGCTTCTGCAGCCAGTCGAGCGTCTCCCACTTCGGTGCGCTGCCGTCAGGGAAGCGAAAATCCCCGAACACACCCTGAAAATAGTTGCGGTCGAAATAGCTGATGTTCCAGAACACGGTCTGGTAGCCCCTGTTGCCGGCAGGCATGTTCATCGAATGCACGACCTGCTGGAAATAGTTGTCTATCACCTTGACGAGCGTGCGCTTCTTGGCGTTGAGCTCCACGACCTCATCAAGACGGGAGAGGTAGTCATCCCCGTAGTCCTTGCGGATGAAATAATCGAGGTACATCAGGAACTCCGGCGTGGCCACGGCCCCCATGAACTGGGAGGAGACAGAATAGACGAGGTTGATGAACTCGCCGCAGAAAGACTTGAGGTCCGTCGGAGCGATGGAGACTCCCCCGAGTTCGCGCAGACCGCTCACGAGGAAAGGATACATCGAAATGGCAACGCAGTAAGGGAAGCCCGGAGTACCGCTCTCGTCATGTTTGTAAAGTATGTGCGAATTGAGATCCTTGAGGTACTGGTCCGCAAGGGCCCGCCCGTAGAGGGTCTTTATCTTGTCACACATTATATAGCGGTTCTGCTTGATGTTGTTCTCCTTGTAGAGCTCGTTGCCGAGGGTCACGATGTTCTTGCGGGTGACATTTGCGTTGGCGTCGAACTTGGACCCCGTCGCCGCATTGGAGGCGGCGATATAATCCTTGATAAAATCACGCTTGCGGCGCAGATCCACGTCGGCATCGAATTTCTCGATATAGGCAAGGGCCACCTTCTTGTTGATGGACATGAGAGACTCCTCCACCTGACGGCGGATTTCAGCACTCGTAATGCCCTCATAGACATAGAGGTTGTTTATGATGGAGACAACTATGGCATCATCGCAGTACTCCTTGGCTGACTTGTATGCCTGATGGATTCCCCTTGCAAGTTTAGCCTTGTCAAATTCTTCGATTGAGCCGTTGGTTTTACGTACATCCATAAGTTATGGTCTTTTTAAATTTGTCTTGGTAGGATGACAAAATTAGTCATAATCGGACTAAAATATCACCCTCCTAAAAAAACTTCCCCAAAAAGTTATCAACATAGTTTTCCACAATCATTGACGCTGCGGCACTTACACCACACATCCGGGAACAGTCGCAAAAATTGCTATCTTTGCAAGTTTTTCGGAAATCACGATGGCATCTGCAAACAAGGACATATTGCTCGCCCGCCTGAGAGGCGGAAGCCCGATGGGGACGGCCGACCAGTTCAAACTCACTCTGCTGCTGGCTCTTCCGGCCATATTGGCTCAACTGTCAATGTGCTTGATGAGCTACATCGATGCCGCGATGGTGGGCCGCCTCGGCTCCGCGCCGGCCGCAGCCGTGGGCTTGGTAAGCACCTCGACCTGGATTCTTGGCGGGTTCTGCTATGCCAACAACTCCGGCTTCAGCGTCCAGATAGCCCACCGCTGCGGGGCAAGGGACTTCGCCGGGGCAAGAAAGATATTCCATCGGGGACTGTTATCCGTGTCTGCCTTAAGCATAGTGCTCGCCTTGGCGGGTCTGGCTGTCAGCGGGGCTTTGCCTGGGTGGCTCGGCGGCTCAGCTGATATAAACAGCGATGCCTCCGACTACTTCCGCGTCTATTCCCTGTTTCTTCCTGTCTTCCAGATTGCCATTTTCTGTGAAGCCTCGCTGATTGCCAGCGGCAACATGAAGATTCCGAGCATCACCAGCATGGCGATGTGCCTGCTGGACATGCTGTTCAACTACATATTCATATTCGTGCTCGGACTCGGGGTAAAGGGTGCTGCGATAGGCACCGGACTTGCCACCCTGTGCGCAGGCGTGTTCCTGCTCATATATGTTTTCACAAGATCGGAGGAGCTCAAGCAAAAAGGGCTGGATTGCGGGAGCACCAAGGAAGAAGCCGGCCAGATATACGGGCGTGCCTTCAACATCTCCTGGCCGCTATGGCTGCAGAACCTTGTGACAAGGGGCGCATATGTGGCGGCCACCGTGATCGTGGCCCCACTGGGCACGGTCGCCATAGCGGCCAACTCCTTTGCGGTCATAGCGGAAGGCTTCTGCTACCTGCCGGGGTACGGCATGCAGGATGCCGCGACTACACTCGTAGGCCAAAGCCTGGGGGCCAGGCGCAAGGACATGGCACGGAGTTTCGCCAAGGTGACAATAGCCACCGGTGCATCAATGATGACACTGCTCGCCGTGCTGATGTGGGCTTTCGCCCCACAGATAATGATGCTCATGAGCCAGGACCCGGAAGTGATTGCGCTTGGAGCGTCCTGTCTGAGGATAGAAGCGTGGGCAGAGCTGCTTTTCGGTGTCAGCATCGTGGCATACGGCTGCTGCGTCGGAGCCGGGGACACGCTCGTCCCGTCCGCCATCAACCTCCTGAGCATGTGGGTGGTACGTCTCGGACTGGCACTCATCCTGATCCCTCACCTCGGACTCGAAGGCTACTGGATAGCGATGGCCACGGAGCTGAGTCTCAAAGGCATAATCTTCGCTTTCAGGATACGCGGAGACAGATGGATGAAGACCAGACTCACCGAAAGCGTACAGGCTCCGCAAGTACCCGAAGAGCAGCTTATATAGTCTGGATAAGGCTCCTGAGTCTTGAAAAATATCTTCTGGAAGCATAGAGTTCCAGATCGTTATACGGAGGCCTGAGCCGGCATCTCATCGAGCTGCTCTCTATTGAGGAGAGATAAGAAGAATTGATCACACAATCCTTGGAGATCTGCACATATTTACCGGACAAAGCCAGGATGTCGGAGGCCCCGGTACGGGCTTTCATCTCATATTCGCAACGCCCCGATGTCGTCACGGCCCACCTCGCGCCGTCCTTGGAAAAACGGAACACCACAGCCTCGTCGATGCCGACCAGCGCAACCCCTACAGGGGTCTGCACCGCAAAACTCCCGCCTCCGCCGAACAACTCCGAAAACGACTCTTTCGGGCTGGACACACGCGGCGCAGCAGAGTTGAAATCCGCCAGTATCCGGGTCACCACAACGGAAAGTTCCGCCTTTGTATATGGCTTCAGAAGGAAATCGAAAGCCGAGTTCCGGATGGCATCCAGCATGAAGCCGCTGTATGCCGTATAGAACACTATGCGCATCCCCTCCGGAGCAAGCCCGCAAATATCCTCAATAAGCTGAAGCCCGCTCATTCCGGGCATCATCATGTCCAGAAACAGGACATCCGGCTTCTCGCTGAGGACAAGTCGCCGCCCGGCCTCCGCCGAAGTCTCCGCGCCGACCACCTCAATCTGCGGCCAGGCGGCCAGATCCCGGATAAGGCCATCTATATTATGATGGCCGTCATCTATTATTATTGTCCTTATCTTCATCTGGAATAACTATTCTGACCTCAGTGCCCGGTTTTCCGGCCTCACTGAGGATTTCATACGTCATCTTGTTCTTGCGGCTTTCGTTGAGCAAGGCTATTGTCCTGGACATCGTCTGTATCCCCTTACCGGTGCCCTGCCCAGGACGGGACACAGTGTTAAGATATCCGGCTCCGTCATCCTTTACTGAGACCACAAGTGCGCCGCCGATACGCGACACGCACACGGAAATCTCCGACGCCTCTGCATACTTCAGTGCATTTTCCAAATGGCTCTGGATGCAGAGTGATGGTACTGGCGTACCGAGATCAAGCGATATCTCTACTTCCCACAGGACTTCCGGATCATCAGGATGCAGCGCCCGACGGAGACTGACATACTCCCGGCTCATCTGCAATTCGTCCCCGAGCGGCACCATGTTCTTGTCCAGCATCATGACGCTGTAGCGTGCAATATTGACAAGATGATCCGAGACAGTGCTATCCTTGGGGGCCACGGCATTGAGGGCATTGAAGAGAAGGTGTGGAGAGAGCAGGCGCCGCGCCGACTGCAGACGCAGCTGCATTATCTGATGCTGTTCCTCCTTACGCTGACGTTCCCTGCGGCGGCGCAGCAGTGCATGTGTGGCGGCAAACAAACACAGAGAAAGAGCCAGTGCCACAACCGTCAAAATGATAATCAGGCGCTGAGAGCGTATCGTAGCCCTGTTTTCTGCAAGCTCGGCACTCTGATGCATCAAGGTCGTGTCGCGCGTATATCTGGCCGACATTTCCGCTACATTGTTGAGATGCTTGAGGTTACGCAGCGAATCATCGATAGCCCTTTCCTTGTCGGCATAATACAGCGCCCTGTGCCAATCTCCGCTACGGCGATAATACTCCGACAATCTGCGATAATGTTCATACAGATAGTTCGGTCCGACCCGCTTTTCGTCATAAGGGACCGACAGATAGCGCCTCGCCCCGGCCACATCTCCTTTCTGCAGGCAAAGCGAAGCATAAAGTCCGTTGAGATAGAAGAGAGCTGCATCATCAGCACCCGGTTGCCGGAACCATTCCGAAGACCTGTCAAGCCATATCAAAGCCGAGTCAAGCTGGCCGGTACGTGTAAAAATATCACCCAAATTGGCTTCCACTATCGCCAGAGAGGGGCGCTGCCCGGTCTTGAGCACGGCAGAATAAGCATTTCGGGCTGCTGGGAGGGCCTCGTCATATCGGCCCTGCAGGTAGTAGCAATTGCAGAGTGCATTATATAGATAGAATGTCTCGTAATCTGAAGACGGCGGATACTTCTCAATCGCCTGCCCGAAATACCACTCCGCCTTGGTGTAGTTGGCCATCCTCGCATATATTTCAGCAAGAGCCACATTGATGGAATGCATCGGCCCGCCAAAGCCGAGGGAGTCGGCGCATTGCAGGGCACGACCCGCCGCATGGGCGGCCGAAGCGAAATCCCCCTTATGGAGAAGGACATTGCTGAGATTGACATATATGTCCGGCAGCCACCTCCCGCGTCCGCCACGTTCCATGCCTACGACAGCATCCCGGAAGCAGGCTTCAGACTCGTCCAGAGCGTTCTCCGTCTGGAGGCAGACCCCGCGTATATTGCTCGAGAGGCCATAGACATACCACATGTCGGGATCCGGCTCGCTCTGCCGGGAGAACCACTCCGATACGGAAGAGGTCAGGGCCTTGCATGAATCATCTTCGTATCTCAGATAATGGAACTTGGAGGAAAGTGCATCAAGGTAGCGGATCACCGTGCTGTCAGTCTCAGAGGACCGGGCACTGCGAATAATCGAGAATGCCGAATCCGGCGCGGACTTCAACATTGCCGCGGCCATGTCCCCGGCTATGTCAGCATGGGCGAAACGGTCTCCCGAAGTCTTCACAGGAGAGCTGCAGGAAAAGACGATAAGGGACAAGAAAAGAAAAGTCCGCAAAATAGTTTCAGCTCGCATCATCAGAGGCAAAAATAATAAAAATGTTTTGATTTGGGAATAATGGACAAACTAAGTATCTTTGCGCGTTAAAAAGTAGTAATGTATTTTTTATGAAAAAAATGTTCATTGCAGCAGCTCTGGCGGCTGCCCTGCTCTCATCCTGCAGCGGGAACAAAAAGGATGAAGTAAATTTCGCCAAGTATGAGACCGTAAAGATAGGCCCGGAGAACTCGGCCTACACCGATGCCATTTCCATCTACGGCAAAGAAGTGCTCAACCTCTACCGTTTCGCGGCCATGGAAGCGGACAAGATCTATTGGAAGCAGATGTTCGGCGACAGGCAGGTCCTTGACAGCACCATCACAGACCCTCAGACCAGAGAATACGCAGCCATCAATTATGGCCCGTGGGACAGGATCACAGGCAAGAGTTTCGTCCCGGGATACCCGGCTGAGATTCCGGCAGGCAAACTCTTCTACCCGGCCGACATGACGCAATCCGAATGGGAAGCGTTCGACGATCCGGCAAAATACAGCCCGTACACCCTGATCCGCAGGGACTCCGAAGGCAAGTTGGCCACAGTATGGTATCACGACGCTTACAAGGACAACATAGACAAGATCGCCAACTATCTCACGGCTGCGGCAGACCTTACCATCGTGCCTAGTGTCAGGGAATACCTGCTCGCCAAGGCCGAAGGCCTCAAAACCGACTCTTACGAGCAGAGCGCAATAAAATGGCTCGAAATGGATGACAGCAAGATGGATCTCGTCCTCGGGCCGAACGAGAGCCGCGATGACGAACTTCATGGCATCAAGCGCTCCTACGGCGCTTTCGTGATGCTCAAGAACCTCGCTCGCACGGAGCAGATGGCCAAGTTCAGCGAGCAGATGCCGTCTTTCCAGCAGAGCCTTCCGTGCAGGGAAGAGCTCAAGTCGTTCAAGCCTGGCACTGAATCCACAATCTATGTATGCGATGCGCTCTACTACTCCGGAGCGGCCAACTGCGCCGTCAAAGACATCGCGATAAACCTTCCGTTCGACACCAGGGTGCAGGCCGAGAAAGGCACGCGCACCATACTGATGCAGAACGTGATCTCAGCCAAATTCAACAGCATCCTCATCCCTACCGCTGACCTTGTCATCAGCGACAAGGACCGTGAGCACATCAACGACAAGGCATTCTTCTGGAATGTTGCGTTCCGCGAAGCGGCGCATGGCCTCGGAGTCAAGCAGACCCTCGACGGACGCGCCGTAGAAGAGGCGCTCGACAGCCAGGCTGACGTGATCGAGGAAGTCAAGGCCCTCTCTCTGGGAGCATACCTCGCATCCGAGGTTCTGGGCAATTTCCAGACCAACGAGATCGTGACCAAGGAAGACGGATACGCGACATTCCTGACCGCCCTCCTGCGTTCAGCAAGATTCGGGACAGAGAGCGTGGTCGGGAAGGCCAATGTCATCTGCTACAACTACCTCAAACAGGCCGGAGCATTCTCACGCCATCAGGACGGATGCTACTACATCGACTACGATGCTTTCCACAACGGAATCTCTTCCCTCGTTTCAGAGGCTCTCGAGCTGCAGGGCAAGGGTGACATGGCTGCCGCAAAATTGTTTGCGGACAAATACAACAAGATTGACGACGACCTCAAGGCTGACACATTCAACATGATGCTCGAAGGCATCCCGGTTGATGTGAAATTTGAATTCGTATGGTAATCAGCGGGACAGCATATTCGATTCTTCTTTTCGCGATCGCCATCACGGCCGGGCTCTTCCTTGCGAGATTCAACTTCAAGGGAATAACCATAGGTTCGACCTGGATACTTTTCGTGGGCATCGTGATGGGGCATTTCGGTTTCGTACCCAACGCCAAAGTCCTCTCTTTCATGAAGGACTTCGGCCTGATCCTGTTCGTATACTCGATCGGGCTGCAGGTCGGCCCGGGCTTCCTCTCCTCATTCAAGAACGGCGGAGTCAAGCTCAACCTTCTGGCGGTAGGCCTTGTACTCATGTCCGCACTCACGGCTTTCGGCATACACCTCGTCAGCGGGGAGAGCCTCCAGACAATGGTCGGAGTGATGTCCGGAGCCGTGACCAACACCCCCGGCCTTGGTGCTGCGCAGCAGACCCTTCTCGACTCGGGCGGATCCAGCACCGACGCCTCAAAGTTGGCATCGGCATACGCAGTCGCTTATCCTATGGGCGTGCTGGGTGTGCTGGCCCTGCTCATCATATTCAAGGCTGTGTTCAAGGTCAATCTTGACGAGGAGACAAAGGCCATCGAATCACAAAGCAGCACCGCCGAAACCGCAAGGCGCATGCACTGTGAGGTGACCAACCCGGCCATCATCGGCAAGAGCCTAAAGGACGTGATCACCGATGACCTCAAAAACGAAATGGTCGTCTCACGGATAATGCGGGACGGAGAGGAATTCGTCCCGGAAGACAGCTCGGTCCTGCGCGAGGGAGACAAGGTGCTGATTGTGACTACACAGAAATGCGTGGACAAGATCCGCATCATATTCGGTGCGGAAGTGCCTATGCATCTTGAAGACTGGATCAAGCTCAAGAGCAAGAAGGGAATCCCGAGCGTCAAGAGACTCGGGATCACCAATACGGCCCTCACCGGCAAGAAACTCAGCGAGCTCCTGTTCAAAGGCAGATACGCAGTCACCATCACCAGAGTAGTACGTTCCGGCGTGGAGCTCGTAGCCGCACCGGATCTCAGGGTACAGGTCGGAGACTACCTCCAAGTGGTCGGAGACAAGGAGGGGATCGATGCACTTGCGAAACTCGTCGGGAACAAGGCTTCCGCTCTCGAAAAGCCGAACCTCTTCCCTATCTTCCTCGGGATAGCGCTCGGAGTGGTGCTCGGCTGCGTGCCGATTGCCGTACCGGGAATTCCCCAACCTATAAAACTCGGCCTTGCTGGCGGCCCGCTCATCGTGGCCATCATCATAAGCCACCTCGGGCCACGTTTCCATATCACCACATACACCACCCTCAGCGCGAACATGATGATAAGGGAGATCGGAATCTCCTTCTTCCTCGCGGCTGTAGGTCTCGGGGCCGGACGCACTTTCGTGTCATCCCTCACGGCCGGCGGATGGTGGTGGATCCTGTATGGAGCTCTCATAACCGTCATCCCGATTGTCGTGATAGCGCTTGTCGGCCGCTTTCTCTGCAAACTCAACTTCTACCAGATCTGCGGCCTTATTTCCGGCGGCACCACCAACCCTCCTGTTCTCGCATTCGCCCAGAACGCCTACGGCAGTCAGTATGTGTCGCTCAATTATGCCACAGTCTACCCTCTGTCAATGTTCATGAGGGTACTCGTAGCGCAGGTGATGATACTTATCGCGATGGCATAGGAAATATTTCTGCCGCTTGTTGAGCATTTTAACCGCTTGTTGAGCCAAAGCCATAATGGTCCGGCAGAAACAGGTGGTTTTTTTCTATATTTGCCAAGCAAGACAACGATAAGAATAATATCACAGCGCAATTCTGACAACACAAAATAGTTTTTACCAACTTCATATTGATTGTGTAACCTGGACTTTTCGCTGTTTTATATGAGAGGCTTCGCATCATTACCAGCCAGCCCCCGGAAATTCCGGGGGCTGGTTAATTTTGGTCGTTTCAGATATTATTGCTACTTTTATCCACTGGAACAAATTTCAATTCATACAAAATGAACAAGACAGATGTCGTGCTCGGACTCCAGTGGGGTGACGAGGGCAAAGGCAAAATCGTGGATGTCCTTGCAGAAAAGTACAACACGGTGGCGCGATTCCAGGGAGGTCCGAATGCGGGCCATTCACTTCATTTCTCAGGAAAGAGTTTCGTGCTCAGATCCATCCCGTCAGGAATTTTCAGAGAGGGGACGACAAATATCATAGGCAACGGTGTCGTATTCGACCCGATAGCTTTCCAGACCGAATGCAACGAACTTGCCTCCGCAGGAGTTCCTGTCAGGGAAAGGCTGGTAATCTCACGCAAGGCGCACCTCATCCTCCCGACACACAGGCTCCTCGATGCCGCAAATGAGCAGGCCGCAGGCAAGGGCAAGATCGGTTCCACCCTCAAGGGGATAGGACCTTGCTACACCGACAAGATAAGCCGCCATGGCCTGCGCATCGGCGACATCGCTTCAGACGGCTTCAAAGGCAAATACGAGGCTCTCAAAGCCCGCCATTTCAAGGAGATGGAAGAACTCGGTTTTGACTGGAACGTTGATCCGGTCAAACCGTTTGCGGGCAGCCTTGCCGACGAGGAGAAAAAGTTCTTCGAGGCTGTGGAATTCGTGAAGACTTTCAAGTCTGTAAACTGCGAATACTATGTCAACGACCTTCTCAAGTCCGGGAGCATCCTGGCTGAAGGCGCACAAGGCACCATGCTCGATGTCGACTACGGATCTTATCCGTTTGTGACCTCTTCCACCACTTCCTGCTCCGGAGTATGCTCGGGTCTGGGCATCGCCCCTCAGAAAGTGGGAAAGGTCTTCGGAATCTTCAAGGCATACTGCACCCGCGTGGGCAGCGGCCCGTTCCCGACAGAGCTTTTTGACGAGACCGGAGAGAAACTCCGTGCAGTAGGCCACGAATTCGGAGCGGTCACAGGGCGTCCGCGCCGCTGCGGCTGGCTTGATCTGGTGGCCCTCAAATACGCAGTAATCATAGACGGGGTCACTGATCTCATAATGATGAAGTCCGACTGTCTCGATGACTTCGACACCATCAAAGTCTGCACCTCATACAAGGTTGGCGGAACAGAGACCGCAGAGTTGCCGTTCGACATCAGCGTCCCTGTGGAACCTGTCTACACGGAATTCAAAGGGTGGAAGACAGACCTCAGCGGAATCCGCAGGGAAGAAGAACTGCCGGAAAACTTCAGGAACTACATAAAGTTCATGGAAAGCTATCTCGAAGTTCCTATCAGCATCATCTCCCTTGGCCCGGACCGCGAAGAGACCATCTTCAGATAATAAACCTTACCGGAAAGACGGCTGTGTCCCTCACTCAACACAAAAGTATCGTGAGGGACACAGCCGGCTTTCCGGATCAGATGATTCTGTATCCTGCCAAGCACGCTCAGATCCCCACCCTGTCGAAGATGAAGTCCACGTTCTTGAAGTAGTAGTCAAGCGTGAAGCAGGAATCAAGTTCCTGCGGACTGACAAGCCCCATGACCTTCTCGTTGCCTGAAAGAAGAGTCTTGTAGTCAAGACCTTCCGTCCAGGCCTTCATCGCCACAGGCTGCACGGTATCATAGGCCTCCTCACGGGACAGACCTTTGGATATCAGCAGGTTCATCACCCTCTGGGCGAAGATGACCCCCTTCGTCAGATAGATGTTCTCAAGCATCTTCTCCGGATAGACCACAAGATTCTCAAGGATGCCCTTGAGACGGCAAAGCATGTAGTCAAGCAGTTCTGTGGCATCGGGGAGGATGATGCGCTCTGTCGAAGAATGCGAAATGTCCCTCTCGTACCAGAGGGCCTCGTTCTCACAGGCAGTCACCATATAGCCGCGCATCACGCGGGCGCAGCCGCAGATGTTCTCCGAAGAGATAGGATTCCTCTTGTGCGGCATGGCGCTCGACCCCTTCTGTCCTTTGCGGAATGCTTCCTCGGACTCCCTGACCTCCGTACGCTGCGAATTGCGGACCTCGGTGGCCATCTGCTCCAGGGTACCGGCGATCACGGCCAGCGTAGCCATATAATAGGCATGGCGGTCACGCTGGAGTACCTGAGTAGAGATGTTGGCGGAGTTGATACCTAATTTGTCACATACATAGTCCTGGATGAAAGGCGGGATGTTGGCGAAATTGCCCACGGCCCCGCTCATTTTCCCGGCCTCAACACCCTGACATGCATACTTAAAACGCTCGATATCGCGCTTCATCTCCTCATACCATAGAGCCCACTTGAGGCCATATGAGGTGATGTCGGCATGGATGCCGTGCGTGCGCCCGATGCATGGGGTTGACTTGAACTCGATTGCCCGACGGCGCAGCATCTCCAGAAATTCCTCCATATCCTGGAGCAGTATGGCGTCAGCCTGCTTGATAAGGTAGCCGTTGGCCGTGTCCACCACATCAGTGGAAGTGAGCCCGTAATGGACCCACTTGCGTTCTTCGCCAAGACTCTCGCTCACGGCTCTGGTGAACGCCACCACATCGTGCCTGGTTATCTCTTCTATCTCCTTGATCCTGTCAACGTCGAACCTGGCGTTCTCCCGGATCTTCTCCACGTCTTCAGCCGGGATGACCCCGAGCTTACTCCAGGCCTCGCATGAGAGGATCTCCACCTTGAGGTAGGCGTTGAACTTGTTCTCTTCAGTCCAGACGTCCCTCATCACTTTGCGGGAATACCTGTCTATCATATAGCCTTGTTTTTGGAAAGGAATGCGTCAACATTTGATTCGATGCGGGAGAGGACATCTCCGGACTCGGCCGGGACGAACTTCTCGCCTGTGAGGTGCTCGTAGAGTTCCACATACCTTGCCGTGATGCCTTTCACGACTTCCGGGGTCATCTCCGGCACTTTCTGACCAGCCTGGCCGCTGAAGCCCTCGGACATAAGCCACTCGCGCACGAACTCCTTGGAAAGCTGGCGCTGCCTTTCTCCTCTGGCAAGGCGTTCCTCATACCCTTCGGAATAGAAATACCTGGAAGAATCGGGGGTGTGGATCTCGTCCATGAGGATGATTTTCCCGTCGCGCTTTCCGAACTCGTACTTGGTGTCCACGAGGATGAGTCCCTTGGCAGCAGCCATCTCGCACCCGCGCTGATAGAGGGCCCGGGTGTACTTCTCAAGTTCAGCCCAGTCCTCGGCACTGACGATGCCCTGCGCGATTATCTGCTCCGGGCTGATGTCCTCGTCATGTCCCTCGGCGGCCTTGGTAGTCGGCGTGATGATCGGCTCCGGGAATTTCTGGTTCTCGACCATGCCCTCCGGGAGAGCGGCCCCGCAAAGAGTCCGGCGGCCAGCCTTGTACTCGCGCCATGCGTGCCCGGTAAGGTAGCCCCGGATCACCATCTCAACCTTGAACGGCTCACACCTCAGACCGGCTGTCGCCATGGGGTCCACCTCGGAAAGCTTCCAGTTCGGGATGATGTCGGCTGTGGCATCCAGAAACCTGGAAGCGATCTGGTTGAGCACCTGCCCCTTGTACGGGATGCCCTCCGGGAGCACCACATCGAATGCTGATATGCGGTCGGTGGCGACCATCACGAGATAATCCTTTCCGATGCTGTACACATCGCGGACCTTGCCTTGATACTTGGCTGTCTGGCCCGGAAAATTGAAGTCAGTGGTAACTATTGCTTTCATTTTGAAACTTGAGAAAACATTATCGCACGAAGTTAGATGTTTTTTCTCAGTATCCGAAAAAATCTTGTTACATTTGTCTCTATGAATTACCCGGACAGAGAGCTCCACGAAGAATGTGGAGTATTCGGCATCTATGGTGTCCCCGATGCCGCAAATTTGGTCTATTATGGGCTTCACGCCCTTCAGCACCGCGGACAGGAAGGATGCGGCATCGTGGCCCGCAGCGATGACGGAATCCTCAAAAGGGTCAAGGGAGAGGGCCTCGTGACAGAGGTCTTCAACGGCGACAAGATAGCCTCCCTCCCCGGCTCCATGGCCATAGGTCACGTCAGATACTCCACCACCGGAGGCAGCTGCATAGAGAATGTGCAGCCTTTTCTTTTCCACCACAACACCGGAGACTTCGCACTCGCCCACAACGGCAACCTCGTGAACTCGGCCCAGCTGCGCCGCTACCTCGAAGACCACGGAAGCCTCTTTCAGTCATCTTCCGACAGCGAGATCCTGGCACACCTCATACGCAAGGACACCAAGGAGCGCAAACGCCCGAGAATCTTCGCGATCCGCGAGGCCCTCAACATGATCGAAGGGGCCTTCGCATTCTTGATAATGACCGAAAACCGCATCTATGTCTGCCGAGACAAGCACGGGCTACGTCCTCTGTCATTGGCAAGACTCGGCGAGGGATACGTGGTAAGCAGCGAGACCTGCGCGTTTGACGTGATAGGCGCGCAGTACATACGGGACATCGAACCGGGGGAGATCGTGACCATAGACCACAACGGCCTCAGATCCAACCGCTACTCGGACTTCTACCACCACTACATGTGCGCGATGGAGTACATCTACTTTTCCCGCCCCGACAGCGACATCGAAGGCTGCAACGTACACAATTTCAGAAAACTGAGCGGAAAGCTCCTGTTCCGCGAGGCCCCTGCCGACGCTGACATAGTGGTAGGAGTGCCTGATTCGAGCCTCAGCGCCGCGATGGGCTATGCGGAAGCCGCCGGCCTGCCGTACGAGATGGGACTCATCAAGAACAAATACATCGGCCGCACCTTCATCCAGCCGTCCCAGGAACTCAGGGAAAAAGGCGTGAAGATGAAGATGTCCGCCGTCAAGACCATCGTCCAGGGAAAAAGAGTCGTGCTCATCGACGACTCCCTGGTGCGCGGCACCACATCAAGACGCATAGTGAAGATGCTCAAGGAAGCCGGAGCGAAGGAAGTGCACCTGCGCATCGCAAGCCCGCAGATCAAGCGTCCGTGCTTCTACGGGGTGGACATCTCCACCTACGAGGAGCTGCTCTGCGCCCACAAGAGCATCGAGGAAGTGAAGGAGCTGCTCGGCGCAGACTCCGTGGCCTTCCTATCCGAAGCCGCTCTGTACGAAGCTGGACACCGCAGCGAACTGTGCCTGGCCTGCTTCAACGGCAACTACCCGACCTACCTCTACCAAAGCATAGAGGAGGCCAACAAAGACGGAAAATTCTAGGAACATGTTAAGGGAAGATACTGTTTTCGGTCCTATACACAGCCGCCGGCTCGGCTCGTCGTTAGGCATCAACCTCCTGCCGCAGAAAGGCAAAATCTGCAACTTCGACTGCATCTACTGCGAATGCGGATGGAATCGAGACGGCCTTGGAGACAAGAAACTGCCGTCCGCAGCCGATGTCCGGGAAGCCCTGGAAGAGAAACTCGGCAAGCTGAGTGCCGAAGGCGTCGGGATTGACTCCATCACATTCTCCGGAGACGGAGAACCCACCCTCAACCCGGAGTTCCCTCAGATAATCGACGACACCATCACCCTGCGCGACCGCTACTATCCGGAAGCCGCCGTCTCAGTGCTCTCAAATGCCACCAGGGTTCACATCCCGGCAATTTTCGAGGCGCTGCGCAAGGTGGACAACCCTATAATGAAGATCGACGCGCCTACAGCCGAGTTGGCCGCGCGCATCAACAGGCCCGCCCCGGGATATAATCCCCTGCTCGTGGCCGAAGCCCTCAAGCAGTTCAAGGGGGACTTTGTCCTCCAGACCATGTTTCTGAAGAGCAGCGACTTCGACTCGTCGAGTCCAGAGGTTCTGGACGGATGGATGGAAATCGTTAGGGAACTGCACCCTCGCGAGATCATGGTCTACACCATAGCCCGCCCGACACCTCAGCAGGGACTGGAGAAATTCACGGAGCAACAGATGAGGCAGCTGGTGAAGCCGCTTCTGGATGAAGGCTTCAACATAAGTATAAAAGGATAACAATCAACAAAAACTGATAACCGATGAAGAGAACCATCTTGACATTTATGGCCCTCATGGCCATGACCGTGGCAGCCACAGCCCAGGACGAGTGGAAAGACCGCTCCGTGCCGGCATGGGGCAAGGAATACCCGCACGCCGACTACATGCTCTTCGGCAGCCGCGACAAGGCCCTCGGGGGCGACTACTCCGACTCTGAATACTACAAATGCCTCAACGGGGCGTGGAATTTCTCCTACGCCGAGGATTTCCGGGATCTCCCGGAGGACTTCTGGAGTCCTGATTATGACGACTCCGCCTGGGGAAGCATCGCCGTCCCGGCCAACTGGGAGTTCAACGGCTACGGCACCCCGATCTATGTCAACTCCCCTTTTGAGATGAATCCGGACACCGGCGCCAAGAAAGAGCCGGCCTTCCCGGAGAAGATACCGGGAGGAGCATACAGAGTCTGGTTCACAGTGCCTTCCGACTGGGACGGACGGGAGATTTTCCTCCAGCTGGGAGGCGTGAAGTCCGCCTGCTGGCTATATGTCAACGGCCAGAAGGCCGGATACACCGAAGACTCCAAAGACCCGGCCGAGTTCAACATCACCCCTTTCCTCCAGCCGGGCAGGAACCTGCTCGCCCTTGAGGTGCACCGCTGGTCCACAGGAAGCTACTATGAGTGCCAGGATTTCTGGAGGGTGAGCGGCATAGAGAGGGACGTCTACCTGACCTCCCGCCCGCAGATTCTCATCCGTGACATAGTAGTTGAATCTCCTCTCGACCCTACATTCAAGCACGGCATGCTCGACTACAAGGTCAAACTCGCCAACCTCGGCGACGCCACGGGCAAGGTCAAACTTAACCTCAGCCTGCTCGACCCCGCCGGCAAGACCATCTGGAGCGAGAGCCGCAAGGCGTACATAGACCCGACAGGAGACGATCTCACCGCAGGTGACTACGTGCAGTTCAGCCATTGTGTGATGAACGTGGACGCATGGAGCGCGGAAAAGCCGTCGCTGTACACCGCCCTGCTCGCGCTCACCAACCCTGACGGGACCATAGAATACACCTCCCACAAGGTGGGATTCCGCAGTTCGTTCATCGTAGGGACCAACTACTACATCAACGGCAAGCGTGTGATGATCAAGGGAGTGAACATCCACGAGCACGCCCCGTACAGCGGACACGTGGTGTCCGAAGAGGTGATGCGCAAGGACTTCGACCTAATGAAGCAGCACAACATCAACGCCATCCGCACCAGCCACTATCCGCAGCAGCGCCGCTTCTACGAACTCTGTGACGAGTACGGTTTCTACGTGTGCAGCGAAGCAAACGTCGAAAGCCACGGATGGAGGGGCTTCGCCAATGATCCGAGCGTCTACCCGCTCCAGCTCGAACGCGAGCTCAACATGTACGAGCGCACCAAGAACTTCGCCTGCGTGGTGATATTCTCATTGGGCAACGAGTGCGGCAACGGCGTCAACTTCTACAACTGCTACGATGTCCTCCGCGCCAAGGAGAAGATGCGCCCCATAGTCTACGGCGATGCCGGCAGCAATAGCGACTCTGACATCATCTGGCCGATGTACCCGAGCGAATCCAGGCTCGAAGCCATGGACAGCCGCAAACTCACAAAACCCTATATCGCCTGCGAATACGCCCACTCCATGGGCAACAGCACCGGTGATCTGGTTGATCTCTGGAATGTGTTCTACAACGCACGCCAGCTGCAGGGCGGTTACATCTGGGACTGGGTGGACCAGGGATTCTGGGTGGACCGTGACGGAGGCTTCTGGGCATACGGCGGGGATTTCGGCTACCACACCCCGTCCGACGGCAACTTCTGCTGCAACGGCCTCATCTCCCCTGACAGGAAGCCTCATCCTGCTCTGACCGAAGTCAAGAAAGTGTACCAGAACTTCCTCTTCGAGCCGGAAGACCTTTCCAAGAGCAAGATAATGATCACCAACCGCCACTTCTTCACCAACCTTAACGAGTACGACTACACATTCGAGGTCACAGCCGACGGCGAGGTGATCGACAGCGGCACCTTTGCCGGCCCGGACGTGGAACCGGAGCAGAGCGGCATAGCCACCATACCGTTCAGAATCGGAGAGCGCAAGCCGGGAGTGGAGTATCTCCTCACCGTAAAGGCGGTCGTGCGCAACTCCAGCCTCGGACTTCCTAAGGGCCATGTGGCGGGATACGAACAGTTCGGACTGAGCCTCGACGGCAGCAAACCGGCCGCCCCGGTAGTCAAGGGCAAGTTCAATATCAGCGATGACGGCACTTCGCTGACGGTCAAGGGAACCTCAGTGGAATTCGTGTTTGACCGCGCTGAAGGCGGCGTGGTCTCATACAAGGTCAACGGAACCGAGTACATCGACAAGGGCTTCGGATTCAGGCCGAACTTCTGGAGAGGCCCTACCGACAACGACTACGGCAACCGCCTCCCGATCCGCTCAGAAGGCTGGAAGAAAGCGTCCAAAGAGTTCAATGTGACTTCTTTGAGCGGACGTGTCAAGGGCGGCGCCGCCGTCGTGAAGGCGGTTTACCATCAGATGGGCCGTGATTTCACCGTGACATACACTGTCCGTCCCGACGGGACGGTGCGCGTCAGCAGCACTCTGGATGCCGTACAGGCCGCTTCCGGGAAAGACCTGCCTACCCTCCCGCGCATCGGCCTGAGGCTCAGGCTTCCGGTTTCCCTGCACAACGTCAGCTACTACGGCCGTGGCCCTGAAGAGAATTACTGGGACCGCAAGACAGGCTCGCTACTTGGTGTGTACGAGACCACAGCCGAACAGATGTATTTCCCTTACATCCGCCCGCAGGAAAACGGACACCGCACCGATGTGCGCTGGGCCGCTTTCACGGACGACTCCGGCAAGGGCCTTGCCGTGCTGGCGGACGGCAGCCTCGAATTCAACGCACTGCGCAACTCCGTGGAGGACTTCGACTCGGCGGAGAGCGGACACCCGGCACAGATCAACTACTACGACAACCAGGATGTCGATGTGACCAACGGCCGACGCCAGACGCACATCAACGACATCAAGCCCCGGGACTATGTCGAACTCTGCATCGACAAGGTGATGATGGGCATCGGCGGCGACAACTCATGGGGAGCGCCGATCAACCCGCGCTACATCATCGACGAGACCGTGGCGAACAGCTACAGTTTCACCGTAGTCCCTGTAAACGGCAACCTTGAAGAAGTCGTTAACCTCAAGTATTGACATGAAAATCAAACTCATATTCAGTGCAGCCCTGCTCCTCAGCGGGGCTGCCTGCTTTGCCCAGACGGGCATACTCGATCCTGACGCCGAGTCCCGCAGGATCCCGGTTCAGGCACGTGAACTCGCCAAGGCTACGGGCGCTGAATTCGGCCCCGTACTCGACAGTCTCAACCAATACTACACTGAACGTCCAGTGCCAGGATCACACCGCAAAGGAAATAATCCGGTGCTTTTCCTGCTCGGGGACTCCACCATGCGCACAGAAGTCGACGGCAACGGCAGCAACGGGCAGTGGGGCTGGGGATACTTCATCCAGAACTGGTTCGACACAGACAGGATAACGGTGGAGAACCACGCCCTTGGAGGTGAGAGCACCCGCTCGTTCTACAAAAACTGGCTCTTCCCCGCCCTGCACGCGATGAAGCCAGGAGACTGGGCCATCATCCAGCTCGGCCACAACGACAGGACCGGAGGCCGCGAGATGGCAGACGGACGCTTCCGAGGGATTCTTCCGGGAAGCGGCAAGGAGTATACTGAAGTGATACTCCCGGGCAACGGTACCCGCGAGAGGATCTACACCTACGGCGAGTACCTGCGCATCTATATCGATGAGATCCGTGCACGCGGCGCCAATCCGCTGCTTCTCTCACTGACATCCCGCAAGGGCCGCGGGGAGGACGGCAAGATACATCCGAGCACAGACAAGACTGAAGTCATAAAAGCCATCGCAGAGGAAAAAGGCGTACCGTTCATCGACTTCAACGCAGCCATCTGCGACAAATACAACAACGTCTTCGACTCCGCCAAAGTGGACTATCTCTACTACAGCGACAACATCCACCCGTCATCATTCGGCGCCGTGATCAACGCTGAGACCTTCGCGCAGGAACTCCGCAAACGCCCGGACATCGCTCTGTCATCTTACCTTCTTCCGGAGAAGCACTACGAAAGCGCTGCCAGGCAGGAAGGCAAACCGGTGCTTTTCATCATCGGAGACTCCACCGGAAAGATTGACGACACAGCGACGAGCGGCAAAGTAGGTTGGGGACAGGTCATAAGCAAATACTTCAACCCCAAGAAGATATCCGTTGACAACCATGCCAAGGCAGGCCGCAGCGCGAGGACATTCCTTGATGAGGGCCGCTGGAACGTGGTCTATGACGAGCTCCGACCGGGAGACTATGTGCTGATCCAGTTCGGGCACAACGACGGCGGCCCGATCAACACAGGCAAGGCCCGCGGAGAACTTAAGGGCAACGGCAACGAGAAGGAGGTGATGAAGATGGAGCCGACCGGACTCAACGAGGGAATCTACAGTTTCGGCTGGTATATCCGCAAATTCTGCCTCGATGCCAAGGAGAAGGGTGCCATCCCTATCGTCATGAGCATCACCCCGCGCAACATGCGCGACGAAAACGGCAGGATCATCCGAGAAAAAGATTATAAGGAGTGGAGCCGCGAGGCCGCCGAGCAGACCGGGGCCTGGTTCATCGATCTCAATGAGATCTCCGCATCCGCCCTCGACAAGTTGTCCAAGGAAGAAGCGGACAAACACTTCCAGGGCGACCACACTCACTCTTCCGAGATCGGCGCGGAGCGCAACGCCCGGAGCGTAGTCAAAGGCATCAGGGGCCTTCGCAAACTGACGCTGCGCAAGACGCTGAAATAGGGTCGCAGTGATTGTTGCTAGGAACTCGGGCTTTGATTGAGCGGTGGCAGGAACCGGTCTCGCCCGGTGGCAGAAACTGGCACTGCCGGTGGCAGGCATCGATCACTGCCGGTGGCAGGCAACTCGCTGAATAACAGCTTTATACGCAAAGTGCCTATCACGTTTTACTGGTAGGCACTTTTGCTTTTGCACTGTGAATCAGAAGCTTACCCGCCACCAAGGCAAGGAAGTCTAAACGTCTTGGGACCTCAAATTATTATATATCAAGCCCTAGTCAGTTCTCCAAGGAGGTATTTTTCAAAATCTGAAAGTCTAGACCACCATTTCGGAGAGACCGGATGATACGGGTTGATGATGGCGACATCATGATCCACCCCAGGTACCCTGATGTGACAGACATAATATTCTGTATCCTCAAGTTCTTTCTTACTATTATCAACAAGATACTTATTGTCTTCTTTCACGGCACTAGCGATAGCGCAACCCCATACTATCACTATGTCAGGAGAAAGTTCCTTGACAATCTCAATAAAGGCATCAAAATCTCGATCTGAAGAATCAGAATAATATGTAGGCCTGAAATTTCCATCATTCGCAGGAAGAAAGAACTGGACATAATTGGTAAAGGCCATACGATTCCACACATCATCATAACAAGCATCTCCAGATATCTTCTCCCGCATAAATTTTCCGAAAACCTCATAAGCACGATAATGCTGACCTATATTATTCTTCGGTTCCTGCCTAAGAGGATATCCACCACTATATTCACATCGAGTATCATATACACTCGAATCCTTTTTTAACACATCTGTACAGTCATTAAAGAATTGACACTGCGTGTTATTACAGTAAAAACTGGCACCGACTACAAGAATCTTCTTGCCCCTGATTCCTGCAGAATAGTTTTCCCCCACAAAAGGGTCGAAAAAATGTTTCTTCATAATCACATACATTATTGACAACTATCAGGTGCTCATGCCTCGACCATACACCGTAGATGACACGAGGCTTTCGCTTTTAATCAGCCACGACCTGCTTTCAACTCATCTTTATAGTCATTCAAGTCAGAGATCATAGCATCTATCAGATTGATCTTTTCATCGTCTGACCAGTCATACAGACCAAAATTGTGACCAAAATTGTAATCAAGCAATTCTTTGACGGAGAACTCGACAGGGAGCACATCTCCCTCGCCGGCCATCTCCAGATAGTAGTCTTTGTAATTTTCAATGCTTTCCATATAAAATTGAATTAATGTTGAACGCACAAGATACCTGTTTTCTCCCCCCCCCTATCAAGTCCATATTGGGTCATTTAATTTTTTTCAGCATAAATTCTTCATGGTGCAAATATATTCCGGCTCACTGCCAAATGTCGGCATCCCCATGTTGCAGTTGTAGCAGGCGATGCCACGGCATTCAGGAATATTCGTTATCTTTGGGAGTTGGACATCATTTGACTACGGCTATGGAGGAGAAAAGGATAAAGTACCCGATAGGGGTGCAGACATTTGACAAGATA
>ERZ808242.43-NODE-43-length-93290-cov-20.933298_pt1 | contig 93290 bp, 80 predicted proteins | sample MGYA00521244_ERZ808242 | MGnify/ENA primary metagenome ERZ808242 (study PRJEB31516, sample SAMN03275573) | gut metagenome | biome: mammalia-associated habitat; material: feces | host: Papio cynocephalus | place: Kenya | collected 2012-07-27 ... | reverse complement strand
TTCAATTATTTTCGCTAACTTTGCACAAAATTGCATTTGTTATTGGACAGTACAATGTTGTTATTTTGATGCGGTTGCCCTGATAATTATCAGTTAACGTTTGGCTATCTCACTTTTTTGCAGTAATTTTGCAGTCTGTTTGGCATTACCGACAATACTGATATGAACGAATTTTTACAAAAAGAAGAAGCGGTACTCCGTATGCTCAAGACGGTTTTCGACCCGGAGATACCCGTGAATATATACGACCTCGGACTGATCTACAAGATTGACATCACCGATGACGGCATCTGCAACATTGATATGACCCTCACCGCCCCCAGTTGCCCGGCGGGCGATTTCCTCGTGGAGGATATCCGCCAGAAAGTAGGCAGCGTGGAGGGAATCAAGCAGGTGAATGTAAACATCGTCTTCGAGCCCGAATGGAACAAAGATATGATGAGCGAGGAAGCCAAATTGGAACTCGGAATGATGTGAGTCACAATGTGTAATGCGTAATGAAGCAGGTATGATTTATTTTTTGAGCGATGCACATCTCGGTTCGCGGGTATTGCCCGATGCGGCGGACAATCAGCGCAAAGTGGTCGGGTTGCTGCGCCGTATGGAGCAGGATGCCGAGGCGGTGTATATGCTGGGCGATATGTTCGACTTCTGGTACGAATACCTGTGGCAAGACCCCTCCAAAGCGGAATATACCCCGTTCTTGGACCAACTGCAATCGATGACCCGCAAGGGTATCAAAATACATTACTTTGTCGGCAATCATGATCTATGGACATTCGGCTGGCTCGCCCGCCGCACGGGGGTGATTGTACACAGAAATCCCGAGACCGTTACCTGCTATGGCAAGACTGTCTTCCTCGGGCATGGCGACGGGGTGATGCCGTCCGATTGGCAGACCCTCTATCCGCCGTTTGTCCTGAAGAAAATCAGGCGGTTTATGTTCCTGCGCCGAGTGTTTCATTCACGTCCGTTGCAATGTCTGTTCCTTCTTGTTCCGCCTGCGTGGGGCAATGCGTTTGGTTACAACTGGGCGGCAAAAAGCCGCCGCAAAGAGTTGGCAGCACCATGCCCCTATAAGGGCGAGAACCGGGAAGAACTGGTGCTGTTTGCCAAAGAGCAGGAGCGGATAGGCAACCATCACGACTATTATATCTTCGGGCATAGGCATATCGAACTCGACCTGCAGATTACCCGCAACAGCCGCGTGCTGATCCTCGGCGACTGTTTCCGGCAATGGACGTATGCAGCCCTTACCCCGCAAGGGACGCTTTCAATGCACAATGCATAATGCATAATTATATGTTCCCCGAAAACAGATTAACGTCTAATTATACGATAATTAACGTCCTAAAATACCCGATAATGCTTTTTAATGGTTAATTAACGGGCTTTAATGGAGAATAAAAACAGCAATTATATGGAGAAACAACTACATACCCGCGAGGAGCAGTTGGCGGCATTCGACCGCCTGCTGACCGTGATGGATACCCTGCGCGAGAAATGTCCGTGGGACAGAAAGCAGACTTTCGAGAGCCTGCGCCAGAACACAATAGAAGAGGTCTATGAACTCACATCGGCTATTGTCAAAGGCGACAAAACAGAGATTAGCAAAGAACTCGGCGATGTGCTCCTGCATATCGTTTTCTATGCCAAGTTGGGCAGCGAGACGGGCGATTTTGATATTGCCGATGTGTGCAACCGCTTGTGCGACAAACTCATTTTCCGCCACCCGCACGTCTATGGTGAGGCAGCGGCGAATAATGCCGAGGAGGTGAGCCACCTCTGGGAGCAGGTGAAACTGAAAGAGAAAGGCGGCAACAAGACCGTCCTTGCCGGTATTCCCGATGCGCTGCCGTCGCTGGTGAAGGCGTATCGTATTCAGGACAAAGCCGCCAATGCGGGCTTCGACTGGGAGCAGCCCGAAGACGTGTGGCAGAAAGTGAAAGAAGAGATAGCGGAGTTTGAGACGGAGGTGAAGAATATGGACAACCAAAAGGCGACGGCCGAGTTCGGCGATGTGCTGTTCGCATTAGTGAATGCCGCGCGGCTCTACAAGATCCGCCCCGACAATGCGCTGGAGATGACCAACCTCAAGTTTATCCGCCGTTTCAACTACATAGAGCAGAAAGCGACCGAGCAGGGAAAAAACTTGCAAGATATGTCTCTTGCTGAGATGGACGCCCTTTGGAACGAAGCAAAAACGACCATCGGTTAACCGGTGGTCGTTCTATGCATTATTCAACAGGTTGTGTCAGAGAAATGCTATATGGTGAGTATTTTGAATCCGATTCAACGGTCAGTTTGATATCTGCAGAACCTGCTTTGAGCGGAATGTAGCGGACAGGGAATTGTGCCCCGATACAAGTGGGGTTGAAATAGAGTTTGCCATGTTCTGGGTCGGACGTATCAAGCAATCCGGATTGCAGTTTTTCTGTAGAATCAATCCTAACGGACAATATGGTAGAATCGTATCCTATAAGGAAAGCGGTAAGACTATTCGGAGAGGCGTTTAGTGCGACCATAAAACGCACAGTATCGCCTTGATGTATCGAATCAATCTTGTAAATCCCGTTTTCATTTAATATGGCTTTCAGAGTATCGGTGGAGTTGGATTCTACGTGTGAACAAACCGGATAAGAGATCCCCATTCGCGGTGTTACCTGCGCCTGCTGCTCCAACGAACACGATGCCATCATCACTCCGATGGCTATGGCTGTAAAAAATACAATACGTTTCATATTATACATAAGGATATAGAATTAACGATTAATTAACGGCAATTAACGGAGTTGTCAGAAGCCTTTGTGCTAATTTATGGATACTTCATTAACGTTCTTACCACCTACAAAAAACGAGCCAATTGGCTCGTCTGTGCGGCATAAAGGACTCGAACCTTCACTCTGTTAGGAACCAGATCCTAAGTCTGGCGCGTCTACCAATTCCGCCAATGCCGCATACACTTCTACAAAAAGCGGTTGCAAAGGTACGACAAATAATCGGATTACGCAAACAATGAACCAAACTTTTTATCATACTCTGCCCAATGGTATTCGGGTTGTTCATCGCCAAACGCCATCGGCTGTGGCGTATGTCGGCGTTATGGTAGGCACGGGTACGCGCGACGAGCAACCTGCTGAGAATGGTATGGCGCACTATATCGAGCATTGTGTATTCAAAGGCACTGCCCACCATACCGCCCGCCGGATTATCAACAGTATAGAGGGTATCGGCGGCGAAATCAATGCCTACACCACCAAGGAAGAAACCACCTTTTATGCCGCCACACTCACCGAACATATCACTCGCACGCTCCATCTCATTGCCGAGATGGTGCTTTGCCCCATGTTCCCGCAACACGAGACCGACAAAGAACGCACCGTCATCTACGATGAGATTGAGGGCTATAATGATTCTCCGAGCGAACTGATATACGACGACTTTGAAAATCTTGTTTTTCAAGGGCATTCGCTAGCAATGCCCATTCTCGGAACAAAGAAAACGCTCCGTCATATCAGCAGTTCGCCTGCCAATCCGTTGGCGTGGATGGCGCAGCATTATCGCCCCGACAGGATGGTCGTCTTTTGTCAAGGCAATCTCTCGCCCGAGCGGTTTTCCCGTCTGGCGGAGCGCGAGTTCGGCGGTGTGCAGCCATCGTTGGAAACCGTCCGGCGTACCGCTCCTGCGCTTATCCCGGTGGCGGAAACGTCTTTTCGCAAACATACCCACCAGACCCACGTGATGCTGGGCAACCGCGCCTATCCATTGGGGCACGAATACCAACTGCCGCTCTATCTCCTTAATAATATATTGGGCGGCGGCAGTCTCAATTCGCACCTGAATATCAGTCTCCGTGAGGCACGCGGACTGGTTTATACCATCGAATCCGCCTATACACCCCTGTCTGATACAGGCTATTGGTGCATTTATTTTGCTTGCGAACCCGAGTATTTGGGGCGTTGTCTCGACCTTGCCAAGCAGGAATTGGCGCACTTGTGCGACAAGCCGCTTACCGACACCGCTCTGCGCAATGCCCTCACGCAACTGCGCGGGCAAATGGCTATATCGGCTGAAAACCAGGAAAATAACGCACTCGCGATGGCAAAATCCGTACTCTATTACGGCTATGCCCCTACGTGGGAGGAAACTTTTGCCCGTATCTCGCAAACCACTCCTGCTATTCTCCAATCCGTTGCCCGCGAAACCCTCTCCCCCGACTCGCTGTTCCTTCTTACCTATCTGTAGAATGGCGTTTTGCACACTTATTAGTCCTATTAGTCCAATTAGTCTAATGGGGTCAATTCGTCTCATTGGCATTTACGGCAACGAGACGGCAACGAGAGCCATGCTTGAGCGGTTGTTAAGTCTCGTTTTTTATGCTGTAAAACATATTTTACTGACTGATTGTGGTTAATGGTAGTGCATAAACATCAAAATTTTGCATAAAAATTACAAAAAATACACATTTTGCTGCTTTTTAACATAAAAAAGCAGCAAAATGTTTGCACGTATCAAAAATAAGCAGTACCTTTGCGCACTTAATTGGAGTTCTGTGCAAGAAAAACTGTTGTTTGCCGAACTTTTTAGGTACAGAAAATGATTATTTATACGATATGAAACAAGTTTATTGTTTGTTGATGAGCCTGTTCTTGGTGGCGACTACAGCCATAGCGCAAACCAAGGTAACAGGTATCGTGTTAGAGGATACAGGCGAAGGTGCTATCGGCGCAAACATCGTTGCCCAGGGGACAACGGTGGGTACTGTAACCGATTTTGACGGTAATTTTGAACTGACAGTACCTGCAGGAGTGAAGAATCTTGTAATCTCGTATATGGGTTACAAGACGGTTACCGTGCCTGTTAAACCCACTATGAAAATTCAATTAGAGAGCGATGCACAGCAGATTCAGGAGGTGGTCGTTCAGGGTATGGTCAAGCAGGATAAGCGTCTGTTTACAGGTGCTACCACCAAGTTGGACGCTGAGCAGACTGTGCTTTCGGGTATGACGGATGTGAGCCGAAGCCTCGAGGGACGTGCTGCCGGTGTGAGCGTTCAGAATGTGAGTGGTACTTTCGGTACGGCTCCGAAAATCCGTGTGCGTGGTGCAACGTCTATCTATGGTGCCAGCAAACCGCTATGGGTGGTTGATGGTGTGGTATTGGAAGATGCAGTCGAGATGGATGCTTCCGATCTGTCGAGTGGTGATGCCAAGACGCTGATTGCCAGTGCTATTTCGGGTATTAACTCGGAGGATATTGAGAGTTTTCAAATCTTGAAAGACGGTTCGGCAACCTCGATCTATGGTGCGCGTGCTATGGCGGGTGTGATTGTTGTTACCACCAAAAAAGGTCAGGCGGGTAAGTCGAAACTGAGTTATACGGGAGAGATTACCTACCGTATGATTCCGTCATACGACGACTATAATATCGCCAACTCGCAGGAGCAGATGGGCATCTATCAGGAGTTGGAGCGCAAGGGTTGGCTGGAGTATTCGTCGTTGATTTCGGCGAAGAACTCTGGTATCTACGGCTTGATGTACAATATGATTGACAAGGGTACGCTGGCGAATACCGAGACGGCTAAGAATGCGTTTCTGCGTGAGGCAGAGTTCCGCAATACGGACTGGTTTGCCGAATTGTTCAACCAGACCGTAATGCACAACCACTCGGTTTCTTTCTCGACAGGTACGGAGCGTGCACGCGTATATGCTTCGTTGTCGGCATTGCAGGATCCGGGGTGGTACAAGTCCAGCGAGATGAGTCGTTTTACGGGCAATATGAATGCCAGTTACGACCTGCTCCCCTCTTTCAGCAAGCAGAAACTGACAGCCAGCATTGCTACGATGGGTAGTTATCGTAAGCAGAAAGCACCGGGAACCGTATCTGCTTCAACCGACCCTATCACGGGTGCCGTAAGTCGTGAGTTTGATATCAACCCGTTCTCGTATGCGATGAATACCTCACGTGTATTGAGTCCGGATGCTATTTATCGTCGTAACTATTGCGACTTCAATATCAATGATGAGTTGGAGAAAAACTATATCGATATCAAGGTTACCGACTTGAAATTCCAGGGCGAACTGAACTACAAACCGATTCGTGGTTTGGAATTTAATGCATTGGCTGCTATCCGCTACCAGGCGAGCCGTCAGGAGCATAATATTATGGATGATAGCAACCAGGCGCGTGCTTATCGTGCTGGTATCGATCCGGAGGATAACACCATTCGTGAGAATAACTCATATCTCTATACCGACCCCGATGATCCTACGGCATTGCCCGAGACAATTCTTCCGAAGGGCGGTATTTATAATCTGACGGAGTATTCGTTGCTCTCGACGGATTTCCGTGCAACGGTTGCTTATAATGCTGATCTTGGTCGCAACGGAGACCATATCCTGAGCCTTTTCGGAGGTGGAGAGTTGAACTCTACCGACCGCCAATATACATGGTTCCGTGGCTGGGGCTATCAGTACAACAACGGAGGTACGCCGTATAACGACTATCGTTTGTTCAAACAGGCACAAGAGGAGAATACCAACTATTTCTCCAATACGTTCTCGTACTATCGTAACCTGGCATTCTTCGGAATGGCAACTTATTCCTACAAGGGACGTTATACCGTAAATGGAACCATTCGTTACGAGGGTACCAATAAACTCGGTAAGAGCCGTGCGGCACGCTGGTTGCCTACATGGAACGTCAGTGCTGCATGGAATGCGCACGAGGAGAGTTGGTGGGTTCCCACTTTTGACAAATGGTGGACGCACGCTAGCCTGAAAGCCAGTTATTCGCTTACTGCAGACCGTGGTCCTACGAGTGTAACCAACTCGCTTGCGGTATTTGAAAGTTATACTCCGTTCCGTCCGAGTACCAACGCTTCGGAAACGGGTATCCAGTTGTCTGACTTGGAGAACTCCGAATTGACATACGAGAAAAAGCATGAGTTGAATATCGGTGTGGCTTTCGGTTTTGTAGATAACCGCATCAATCTTGAGTTTGACTGGTACAAACGTAACAACTATGACTTGATAGGTTACGTACAGACGATGGGTGTCGGCGGTCAGGTTACCAAACTGGCAAACGATGCAACAATGAGTTCGCAGGGTTGCGAATTTACGTTCTCGACCGTGAATGTTAAAACCCGTGATTTCCGTTGGACTACCGACTGGATTTTCTCTTGGGCGGAGAATAAGATTACCAAGTTGGATTCTCGTTCGCAGATTTATCAGTTGGTTTCGGGTACGGCTCTCGGACGCTTGGAGGGCTATCCTGTAGGCGCGTTGTTCAGTATTCCGTTTGCAGGTCTGACCGAAGAAGGTCTGCCGACATTCTATATTGACAAGGAGCATACGCAGGTGGTTGGTCCCGGTCAGTACGACCAAATCAACTTCCAGGACTATCAGAATGTGGACTACCTGACCTATGAGGGTTCTATCGACCCGACTATTACCGGTTCATTTGGTAATACATTCTCTTGGAAAGGATTGAAACTTAACGTGTTCTTTACGTATAGTTTCGGAAACGTACTGCGTCTTGACCCGCTTTGCTATGTATATCGTAGTGAGTACAGCGACCTGACCGCCAGCATGAAGGAGATGAAGAACCGTTGGGAAGTGCCGGGTGATGAGGCGATAACCACCATCCCCGCTATCGCTACTACGCGTCAGTTCGACCAGATCAGCAACTTGCAGGATGCCTACTCGGCATACAACTACTCTACAGAGCGTGTTGCCAAAGGTGATTTCATCCGTCTCAAGGAGTTGTCGCTTGCGTACGATCTGCCTGCCAAAGTGTTTGAAGGACAGAAGGCCGTTTCAAGTTTCGGTGTCAAACTGAGTGCTACCAACCTCTGGTTGGCGTATGCCGATAAGAAACTCAATGGTCGCGACCCTGAGTACTACAATGCAGGTGGTGTAAGTTCGCCTGTTCCTCGTCAGTTTACTCTTACTGTTAAACTCGGTTTCTAATGGTGGTTATTGTGAGAGCAATCTAAAATAGAAAGGATACAAAGATGAAAAAGAATATAGTATATATAATCGCATCGTTGGCTGTGATCTTGTCGGGATGTAACTTTCTTGACCATGAGCCCGATATGCGTGCTACGATTGATACACAAGAGAAGGTGCGTCTGCTGCTGGTAAGTGCATACCCGTATGGAAATGCCGGACCTATCTGTGAGTTCAGTTCGGATAATATCATCGACAACAATGCGCCTAATGCTACGGGGCACACCAATTCGCTCAACCCGTTGGATCAGATGTACAACGAGATTTTCGGTTGGCAACCTGTTGTAAGCAGCGGCTATCAGGATAGTCCGAAATACATCTGGGATGCCTACTATAGTGCAGTGGCAACTGCCAACCAGGCACTGAAAGCCATTGCTGAACTGGAAACGCAGGGTATCAATATGGACGCCGAGAAGGGTGAGGCGTTGCTTTGCCGTGCGTATGCTCATTTTGTACTGGCAAATGTGTTCTGCCAAGCGTGGAAAAATGATGAATTGAGCAAGAATGATTTAGGTATTACCTATATGACGGCTCCGGAGACCACCGTTGCTCCTCACTATGAGCGAGGTACACTCTACGAGACCTATCAGCACATAGAGGAAGATTTGGAAGCCGGTCTCAAGTTGGTTTCAGATGAATACTACAGCGTACCCAAATATCACTTCAATGTGAAGGCTGCGCACGCTTTTGCAGCACGTTTCTATCTCTACAAACGTGAGTATGACAAGGTGCTGGAGCATGCAGATTATGTATTGGGTACTACCGATGAGACAGTCTTGAGTTCCCTCTACGAAGCAGCGGCGGCGTATGCGTTGAGTGATCCTGATAAAGAGTTGTTGCAGTATTGGTCAAATGTCAAATCGGCATCCAATCTGCTTCTCTATACGACTTTGTCGCAGGCATTTTATACTGCCATTACATCGTATGGTCGCTACCAACTTAATGGCGATGCGTTTAATGACACTTTCTATAGCGGTGGTCCTTGTTGGAGTTCGCTTTGGCGTGGTTTCCCAATGTGGATGTTCAGTCAGGAGTATGGTAACTTCAGCGCAAAGTTCCGTGCAATATTCGAATATACCGACAAGGTAAACGGATATGGTTTCTTGCATGGTGTTACGCGTGCGTTTACTACCAACGAGACTCTGCTCTGCCGTGCAGAAGCAAAAGTGTTTCTCAACGACCAGCAGGGGGCGGTCAATGACTTGCGTCTTTGGGCACAAGGTTATCAGGTAAACGGTTGTATGGACACATTGGAGAATGGCAATGTGAACCTCACTTTGGCAAAGATACAGAATTTCTATACTCCGTCCAAGTCTGCAGGTTTGGTACCTGTGCTGCACAATACGGATATGAGTCCTGACTTTGTGGTTACAGACGCACAGAAACCGCTTATTTGGTGCGTACTCCATTTCCGCCGTATCGAGACAATTCATGATGGCTTGCGTTGGCAGGATTTGAAACGTTATGGCATCGAGATTACCCACAAACAGGGTACTACGCCGCTTAAGACTTTGGTTTGGAATGATGACCGCCGTGCTATCCAGTTGCCGCAAGAGGTTATCCAAAGCGGTATGGCTGCTAACCCGCGCGAGATACTCGGGGATGATACCAACTCTGGTGGTGTGATGGTTCCATTGCAGCCGGGTGCGGATAGTTCGGAACCGCAGAAAACGCCTAATTATCTGCTTACAGCCGGCACACCATCGATGTTTACACCGACTACAAACAAGAATAATAACTGATTAAAGGAACAAAACGTATGAAAAAGATATATCAATTTATCCTTCTCGGAGTATTAGCATTAGTTGCAGGACTTGCTGCTTGTAGTAAGGACGAATTTACGGATACCATTTTTGTGGATAACCCGGTGGACACAACTTCCTATACTTATCAGTTCGATCAATGGCTTAATAAGTATTTTACAGAACCGTATAATGTGGAGTTTATCTACAAACTGGATGATAATGGTACGGATATTAGTTACAATATCGTACCGGTGAGCATAGGCAAAGCCGATACGCTGGCACACTTGGCACTTTATCTTTGGTATGATGTCTATGACTCGATTGCCGGTAAAGATTTCCTGCCCCTCTATGGTCCGAAGAAACTGAAACTTATCGGTTCTTCTATGATCAATGCTGCACAGGGAACGGAAAAATTAGGTTACGCCGAGGGTGGTATTCAGATTACTTTGCTAAAAATCAACCTGATGGAGACCGACAATATGGATCAACTCAACGAGTATATTTTTAAGACGATGCACCATGAGTTTGGGCATATTCTTCATCAGCAAAAAGCCTATCCTAAGGAGTTTGGTCTGATCAACCCGTCGGATTACAACCCATCTCGTTGGCAAGACCGTACCGACAAGGAGGCACGTCAGTTAGGCTTTGTTTCCGCTTATGGGAGTAGCCAGACGCGTGAAGATTTTGTAGAGACGATAGCCAACTATATTGTCAAGAGCGATGCTCAATGGCAAGAGGTACTGGATGAGGCTGGACCTAAGGGTGCGGCTATCATCAACCAAAAATTGGAGATTTGCAAAACGTGGCTTGAGGAGAAATGGGGTATTGACCTTGTGGCTATGCACAACGAGGTACAACGCCGCCAGCAGAATCTCGATTGGGATATGATTATGAGTCTCGGTTTCCTGGATAAGTAAGTTCGGATTGTAGGACAAACAAAATAAGATACAGTTTTATGAAAACGAAATATATTGCAATAGCCGTATTGGCTCTGACCACGCTCGTTGCCTGCAACCGTGATGAGGACAGCCTGTTCGAAAAATCCGCTGCACAACGTGCGCAGGAGGCCATTACCAATGCACAGACTATTTTACCGGCACCGGAGAACGGTTGGGAAATGGTTTATTTCCCCAATAAGGAAGATATGTCCTCTTCGCACGGATATATTCTGATTGTCAAGTTTTCTGCTGATGGCAGTGTGAGTGTTACGGCAAAGAACAATCTTACTACCAACAATGAGATTGTAACAGATGCGGAAAGCACTTGGAAACTGATCAGTGATTATGGACCACTGCTTTCGTTTGATACGTATAATAAAGTGTTGCATGCTTGGTCTGACCCTCAAAGCGATGGTGATGGCTATTTGGGAGACTATGAGTTCCTTATACTGAAAGCAACTCCCGAATTGGTGGTATTGAAAGGCAAAAAACATAGTGCATATAGTGTATTGCGCCCAATGAAAACGGCTGATGTTGCTGCGCACTATGCGGCTTGCGAGAAAATGCAGTCGGATTTGTTTGGTAACGGAAACATTGTAACTCTCCAACAAGGTAATAAAGCCTACACGCTGTATAATGGTGCAAGCGGCATATTCCGAATGGAGGACTTGGGCGAAGCATTGGACTTGGAAACTGCAGAGTATTTCCCGATGTGTGCTACAGCAGATGGTATTGTTGTTAGTTACGGATTCGGCGATAATACCAACGAACGTATTTATACCTACACCAATAACCAGTTGGTAGGCGAAAGCGGCAGCATTATTGGTGCGGGAAATATGAATCAATCATTTGCAGCCTATATCAGTGATAGCAAAGGTTGGTCGGCAGATATGAATTTGACGACCGGTGATGTGCTTGCCAAAGTAAACGCCTTTGTTGCCGACTTGCAAACGATTTCTAAAGACAAGACCAAAGCAGCGGTTAATAGTTTGATGATTGGCTATTCTTCGTCTGCCAATATGTACCAAGGTGCATATTATGTGCGTGTTCGTTTCCAATACAAGGATGGCAGCAAGACCAAAACAGAGAATGCCGATTTTGAGGTAACTTTGACCACCTCGGATAGCAATGTGGAAATAACCTATGTACAGCCAATGACAGATAATGCTAAAGCATGGGCGAATGCGGCACCAAGTATTGCTGAACTGGCAAAGATGCTTTGCGGTACGTTTACTGCTACTCCTGCTGCAGGGCATGAGTTTAATGCGGCTATGGGCTTGAACCTCAACGGTAATAACTCGCAGTTCTATTTGAAGAGTGCTACCATGCGATAATAGGTGCTGCTTATAGTAAAAAATGTTATTATGTAAAAACCAAAGGATGAGAATCCTTGCTTATTTATAAACAATAAATAGAAAAGAGTATGAAAAAGATTTCACTTTTCGTATGTGCTATTAGTTTGGCAACATTTGCCACAGCACAAGTAGCAGTTCAGAATGTAAACGAATTGCGCACACCTACTCAACGAAAAATAAATTTCGTAGATGTAGAACAGAATCAGCCTATGGCTTTTGAGCCTTTTAATGCTGAAAGTGTAGCGAAGCAGAAAGCCGCAGCAGTAGAGTACTATGCTTCGGACTATTACTATACTGATGGTATGATGCATGCAGGTGTAGCTTCTAATTTCTATGGTTGGGCACCAATGATTCTGTTGCCCTATCAGGATGAGGTGGTATGGAATAATGCTTTAGGTGCTACCGATTGGATGGTTAACAAACAAACTTATGCTACAGGTACAGATTCTTATACGGCAAATTATGGGGTGAATGGGGTGTATTATCTGCCTCAAACAAAAGCACACACTCTTACATTTGAGATTGATACAGTAGCCCACAGAGATACGACAGTTAATATCTCCGGTTATATATATGCAGAAGGTGAGGAGGATCAATTCTTGACGGTTGCATATCATGGTGATGAAAATATTGTGATGACTCTGTGTGGTATGTACACTGATACGATCAATGGTGGTGATGGCAATGACTTTTATCGTATTGGTGCAGGCGATGCTGGTTCTTATTCATATGGAACAGGTTTGACGGTTTCTGCAGGAAAGACTGCTGATACTCTTGGTGTAATTGTCCGCAACCTTGGTGTTATGAAAATAGAGCAGATTAACATTCCTGTGTATAATGCAAGTAAAAGTACTGCTGCTATTATTCCTACCAACGGAAGTGTTAAACTTACTATCTATGCTGCGGATCTGCTGCAAGGTGCTATTTATACTAATGATATCCTTGCAGAGACTACCATTACTGCAAATGATATGGTAGTAGTTAATAGTCAGGGTGTCGCAACTTTGGTTGCTAAGTTCTATGAAACCAATATCTTAGGGGTTGAGAATCAAGTTCCTGTTGTGATTGATGGCGATTTCTATGTAGAACTGACCAATTTCAACGAGACTAAGTGCGATTTTGGTATCTATAGTGACTATTATACTCCGGGTGGTACAACTTTATTCCGTGTTGGTGGCGAATATACCACTCTTTGGCAAGGTGGTGGTAGCAACCTGGCTATTGGTTTTGATGCTTATTATCCTACTCTGTTCAATGATACAACTGCTAATACATTGAACGTGTCTTTGGCAGGCGGTGTCGCTACGTATGAAAATGGTCAGGACTATGTGATGATGTGGACCAACGTACACCCTGCTACAGGTTGGGAGATTGATGCACCGGATTGGATGGAGTATGCCATGGATACCACATATCTTACTAAGTATGGTATGGTTGCTGTACAAATTACTGCAGAGGCTTATACGGATGGTGCAGGTCGTGAGGGTGAGTTTGTTATTACTGCCGATGATGCCGTTGAGTACACCATTGTTGTAAAACAAGGTACGGTTACGGCTATTGACCAGACCAAATATCTGTTTGACAACAAGCGTTACAACCTGCTGGGTATTGAGGTGGATGAGAACTACAAGGGTGTGGTAATCCGCAACGGTGAAAAATTCATCCAATAAGACCGGTACTGAATAGGGAGTGAGCCGTTGCATTTGCGGTGCGGCTGACTCACACAATAAAAGAAAGACTATCCTCTATCCTGAGGGTGGTCTTTCTTTTATTTTGATATATAAGAAAAAAGTCGTACCTTTGCGGATTAATCACTATATATAATATGAATCGATGAAGAATTTTGTAGAAGAACTACGATGGAGGGGCATGCTTCAGGACATTATGCCCGGGACAGAGGAACAACTCAATAAAGAGGTTACTGCGGCTTATGTGGGTATTGACCCGACGGCAGACAGTCTGCATATCGGGCACCTGTGCGGTATTATGATGCTGCGCCACTTGCAACGCTGCGGACACAAACCTATCGCCCTTATCGGCGGTGCAACGGGTATGATCGGCGACCCGAGCGGCAAGTCGGCAGAGCGCAACCTGCTTGATGAGCCGACTCTGCGCCACAACCAGGAGTGCATCCAACGCCAGTTGGAAAAATTCCTTGATTTCCATTCTACGGCACCCAATGCGGCAGAACTGGTAAACAACTACGACTGGATGAAGGATTACACGTTCCTTGATTTTGCACGCAACGTGGGCAAACTCATTACGGTGAACTATATGATGGCGAAGGACTCGGTGAAGAAACGCTTCAACGGCGAGTTCTCGCAGGGTATGTCGTTCACAGAGTTTACCTACCAACTATTGCAGGGTTACGATTACGTATATCTCAACAAGCACAAAGGCTGCAAACTGCAGATGGGCGGCAGCGACCAATGGGGCAATATCACCACCGGTACCGAACTCATCAAGAAGATGGGCGGCGGCGAGGCGTATGCCCTCACTTGTCCGCTGATTACCAAAGCCGACGGCGGTAAGTTCGGCAAGACCGAGAGCGGTAATATCTGGCTTGACCGCCGCTACACATCGCCGTATAAGTTTTATCAATTTTGGATGAATGTAGGCGACGAAGATGCGAAACGCTATATCAAAATCTTTACTTCGCTTGAAAAAGCGGAGATTGACGCCCTTATTGCCGAGCACGAGCAGGCACCGCACCTGCGCACGTTGCAGAAACGTCTGGCAAAAGAGGTTACGATAATGGTGCATAGCGAGGAGGACTATAATGCCGCTGTAGAGGCAAGCAATATCCTCTTTGGCAACGCCACGGCAGAGGCTCTGCACAAGTTGGACGAAGAGACTTTCCTGCAGGTGTTTGACGGCGTAACGCAGTTTGAGGTGAGCCGCGACGAACTGGCTGCAGGTATTGCACCGCTGGATCTGTTGGCAGAGAAAACCGCTATATTCCCCAGTAAGGGCGAGGCACGCAAGATGATACAGGCAAACGGTTTCTCGATGAACAAAGAGAAACTGACCGACCCGCAAACGCCTATCACCACTGCGGCATTGCTCAACGACAAGTATATCGTGTTCCAAAAAGGCAAGAAAAACTACTATATGGTAGTGGCAAAATAGTGTTTATGGAACATTAATTATCGTGTAATTAGACGTTAATTATGTTTTAGGAACATATAATTAACCATTAAATTCTGAGTATAAGGAGGCTGTCTGACAAGTGCAGGCAGTCTCCTTTTCTGTATATCCTATCTCTGTATCTTTATGCTATATGGTGTATGTGATTCGTATGTGATTCGTATGTGATTGGTATGTGATTAAGCGGTTTTTGATTGGTTTATAGTGAGTTATGTGTATGTTTTTTTTGCTTGACGGATATAACTGTCTCACAAGCAGTGGATTACACAAACAAGAGACTGTCCGACTTAGTTGTCAGACAGTCTCTTGTTGTTGTGTAGGTGAGTACGTTTATTCTTCGTCCAAGAGGTCGGGGCGGCGTTCGCGGGTATGGCGGAGGGCTTCCTCGTAGAGCCAGTCCTCTATCTTCGCCTGGTTGCCCGAGAGGAGGATATCGGGGACGCGCCAGCCTTTGTATTCCGCGGGGCGGGTATAAACGCCCGGTTCGAGCAGACCGTCCTGGAAAGAGTCGTTGAGCGCACTCTCCACGTCGCCGAGCGCCCCCGGGAGAAGACGCACAATGGCATCGGTCATGATAGCGGCAGGCATTTCGCCGCCCGTCAGTACGAAATCACCGATGGTATATTCTTTGGTAATCAAGTGGTCGCGTACACGCTGATCGACCCCCTTGTAGTGCCCGCAGAGAATGATGATATTCTCTTTGAGCGAGAGTTTGTTCGCCTCCTGCTGCGTAAAACGTTCCCCGTCAGGGGCGGTGAAGATAATCTCGTCGTAGTGGCGTTCGGAGGTCAGCCGGGTGATGATCCGGTCGATGGGTTCAATCTGCAGCACCATACCCGCTCCGAAACCGAAAGCGTAGTCGTCGATCTTGCGGTGTTTGTCGAGCGTATAGTCGCGCAGGTTGTGTACGTAGATTTCCGCCAGACCTTTGTCTTTGGCACGCTGCACAATGGAGTGGTTGAGCGGGGACTCCAACAACTCGGGGCAAGCGGATATGATGTCGATACGCATAGGATAATTAGGAATTAGGAATTAGGAATTATGAATTAAATGCAAAGTTGGTGCCTTCTGAATAATCTAACCACCTTATTCTTAATTCATCATTCATAATTCATCATTATTTATGGTACGGGGTCGTAGCCGGAGCCGCCCCACGGGTTGCAACGCAGGATACGCTTGATGCCGAGCCATGTGCCTTTGAAGATACCGTATTTCATAACCGCCTCGACCATATACTGACTGCACGTGGGCGTATAGCGGCATGACGGCGGCGTCAGCGGCGAGATGCAATAGCGGTAGAAATAGACCGGCAGCAGGAATATCTTACGAAAGAAACGCTTCATCTAATTATGAATTATGAATGAAGAATTATGAATGAACATCAGGATTGTCCTGCGGGGCTGTCTGTTCTGCCGTGCTGAGTTTTTTGAGGGCTTTGCGCATGGCTTTTTCGATGACGGCATAGTCCTGCTGTTGGCGATCCATATAGTTGACGGCTATTTGGTAGTGCCGATCGCCCAAGAGATGTTTCTGCAAGCGGTAGGCTTCCCGCATCCGGCGGCGCAGGCGGTTACGGTCCACGGCGTGTTTGAACAGCGACTTGGGTGCCCAGATGAGAACCTCGGTGGTGTCGTCCACAGAGGGCAGGTACGTGATGCGCAAGGGCCAAACGACAAAGCGTTTGCCCTCGGCATACAACTGCTTGATGCGCAACTGCCCGCAGAGTTTCTCGTTCTTGGGAAAGTCTCTATTCATTTTATGGGAACGTTTTACGGGAACGTTAATTATCGTGTAATTAATCGTTAATTTTTGGGGAGAACATTAATTATCCATCAATGGATTTCGATATATTTTTTAGCCGTTATGTTTCTCCAAGTAGTCCTCGATGGCGACGGTAAGGGATTGGAATTCGGGCGATGGCACACGTATGTCGGCGTGCATACCGAGTTCCTCGAGTGCCTGTGCGGTATTGGCACCGAAAGCCGCAATGACGGTATTGCCTTGCTTAAAATCGGGGAAATTCTCCCGAATGGACTTTGCTCCGGCGGGTGTGAATAGGGCAATCATATCGTAGTCGAATGGGTCTTCGCCCCACTTGGTAGAGACGGTACGATACATAATGGCGGGCTTGACCTCGATACGGTTTTGCGCAAACATATCGAGTTGGTTCTGATTGTGAATATCGGATAGCACCATCAGGTATTTCTCATTCGGGCGGCGGTGCATCGCAGGCAGCAAGTCCTCAAAGCGGTTGTTCTCGCTGAAAAAGACTTTGCGCTTGCGATACTGGATGAACTTTTGCAGATAGTTGCCCACCGCCTCGGAGATGCAATAGTAGTGCATCGTGTCCGGGACGGTGAGACGCATCTCTTCGCAGAGACGGAAATAATGCTCAATACCAAGGCGCGAATTGAGGATGACGGCGGTATAATCCAGCGGATTGATGTGCTGCTGACGGAACTCACGCGCACTAAGTCCCTCCACATGAATGAGTTGGCGGAAATCGAACTGCACGCCGAACTGCTCCTCCATTTCTGTATAGGGGTTTCGCTCCGTGGCAGGGCGGGGTTGTGAAATAAGAATCTTTCGTATCATATTGTTTTTATCTTTTAATCAACTATATAGTCCGCTCCCATAATCAGCACCATCAGAGGCAGGACTTCGAGGGTAAGAATATACAATACTATATACAGGAGGGAACGTATATTGGTGCAGAAAATACGTATCCACTTGATAAGTATCAGCACAATGGCGACCACCGCCAAGGCAAGCAACGCCCACTTGGTAACCATCGTATTACCTATGTTGAGTAGAAATAACAGCACCACATAGAAACCGCAACAGATGACTGTCCGGAGGTTGTTGTAGTGGGTGGAGATGAGGGCAAAACGCTTGCTGATACGGAAGGTATAGTTCACCAGTGCCGATGCCGCCAACTTTGCCACATCTATCGCCAGCACCAACGCAGCGACCAGCAGGTAGGTGGTAAAGCGGAAATCTCCCGCCCGATAGGCATACAAATACAGTGCCATAGCAAACGTACCGATGCGAAAGATATTCATAATCAGTTCCTCCAGCAGGTTCTGCTGCACATCGCCATAGGAGCGTTCCACTTTGGCAAAAATAGTTGAGAACGCCTGCAAGACCACGCCGGGCTGCACCATCTCCGCTACCACTGCGCACAGCAGCAGCAACAGCATCACCCACGCCACCCATGGCGCGGAGACAGGAGACAATATGTGCAAGGCGTAATGCATAATGCGTAATTATTGCTCAGTAGGCTCTATGTCGGTGGGTTTGAGGACGAAGAGCTTGTCGCCACGATGGAGCGTTTTGTCGGTTTTGAGGGAGAAATAGGTGCCTTTGCGTATTTCGTCTTTCGGCTCTCCTTTGGCATTGCGCATATCGTGTGCAATGACCTCGTAAGCCCCTGTGGTCTCGCCCGTTACGAGCAGTTCGTCGCCCTCACGGACAGCATCGACTGCCTCGATAAAGAACTCCGCCACACCGATATTCTTGAAGAAATTGGTGCATTTGCCGGCAAACACTTTCTTGCGGGTTGCCCGGCTTCCATACGAGTGCGTCCATTCTCCGAGACGCTTCCCCTGGTAGTATCCGTCCCAGAAACCGCGGTTGAACACACGGGCAAGACGTGTGTTCCAGTCCTCTATACGGGGCAGGATAAGGGCGTCGTCGGCATACTCGCCCCGCTGCCAAGCCTCGACCGCTTCGCGGTAGCATGAGACGACGGTCTGCACATATTCCGCTCCTCTGGCACGCCCTTCTATTTTCAGCACCCGTACCCCCGCATCCAGCATCTTGTTGAGGAAATGAATGGTTTTCAGGTCTTTGGGCGACATAATATATTGGTTGTCCACCTCGAGTTCGAGGTTGGATTCCTTGTCTTTGACGATGTATCCGCGGCGGCAGACCTGCATACACGCCCCGCGGTTGGCACTATAGCCGAGGTTGTTGAGGCTCAGATAGCATTTGCCGGAAACCGCCATACAAAGGGCTCCATGACAGAACATCTCGATGCGCAGCAGTTCGCCTTTGGGTCCGCAGATGTGCTGACTAATGATGTCGCGATGGATAGACGCCACCTGCTCCATATTCAGTTCGCGTGCGAGTACGACCACGTCGGCAAACTGCGCGTAGAAACGGAGCGCCTCGGTGTTGGCAATGTTCAGTTGGGTAGAGAGATGAATCTCAACACCCTGAGAACGTGCATATTGCATAACGGCAATATCACTGGCGATGATAGCGTCCAATCCGGCAGCCTTGGCGTTGTCCACAATGGTGTGCATGAGGGGCAGATCCTCGGGGTACATCACGGTATTGAGGGTGAGGTAGGTTTTCACGCCCGCTTTGCGGCAGATTGCCACGATCTTGTGCAGGTCTTCGGTGGTGAAATTTGCCGAAGAACGCGCACGCATATTGAGATACTCGATACCGAAATAGACGCTTGTCGCCCCCGCTTCGATAGCGGCAGCCAGCGACTCCCAGCACCCGACGGGTGCCATAATCTCGATATGTTCGTTGTTTATATTCTGCACTGTATTTTATAGTTTATTTACCTTTGTAAGGATTGCTCAACCTTAGCCTATCCTATGCACATCCTATGCTCATCCTCCTTACTTTTTAATTATGAATTAAGAATGGCTGAATTATGAATTATTAACAAAATAAAGGTTCTAAATGTTAATTATGCATTATGCATTGATTAGGTATTCCGCTATCTGGACGGCATTGAGGGCGGCCCCTTTGCGTATCTGGTCGCTTACGCACCAGAAACTCAGTCCGTTGTCGTCGGCAATGTCTTTGCGGATACGCCCGACAAAAACCTCGTCCCGCCCGCTAAGGAACAGCGGCATAGGGTATTCTTTTTGGGCGGGGTTGTCCATCAGTATGCAGCCCGGTGCTGCCGCAAAAGCCGCTTTGGCTTGCTCTACGGAAAGGGGCTGCTCGGTCTCGACCCACACGCTTTCGGAGTGGGCGCGGAGGGATGGTACGCGGACGCACGTGGCGGACACACGGATGTCGGAGTGCATAATCTTGCGTGTCTCGTTGTACATCTTCATCTCCTCTTTGGTATAGCCGTTGTCGGTGAAGACGTCCACTTGCGGAATGATATTGTAGGCGAGTTGGTATGGGAAACGCTCCACGGTGGGCGTTTCGCCGTTGATAATCTGCCGATACTGGTTCTCCAGTTCGCGCATAGCCTGCGCACCTGCGCCACTGGCAGCCTGGTAGGTAGAGACACGCACGCGACGTATATGGCTCAGGTTTTCAATGGCTTGCAGCGCAACCACCATTTGGATGGTGGTGCAGTTGGGGTTGGCGATGATGTTGCGCGGGCGCACCAGTGCATCGGCGACATTCACCTCGGGTACCACCAAAGGTACGTCCTCGTCCATACGGAATGCCGAGGAGTTGTCGATGAGTATTGCCCCGTAACGGGTGATGTCGGCGGCATACTCGCGCGAGACGGAGGCACCTGCGGAAGCAAAGGCAATATCCACCCCGCGGAAAGCGTCGCCATGTTCCAACAGTTGCACTTTGCAGGGTTTCCCCGAGAAAACATATTCGGTTCCTGCACTACGTGAGGAACCGAATAATCGAAGTTCGGTAACAGGAAAGTGGCGCTCAGCAAGCACTTTGAGCAACTCTTGTCCAACGGCACCCGAGGCACCAACAATCGCAACGACCATTTGTTCTTTGAATTAAGAATAAAGGACAAAGAACAAAGGACACATTGCCCTTATTCTTTGTCCTGAGATTATTCAATTATTGCAGTGCAATAGTTGTGTCAGCGTCTGTAACGGTGAAGGTAATTTTTCCCTCACGAGCGAGCCAACCGAGGGCCATGTTCAGATCAGCCTCTTTCAGTTTTGTTGCTTTTTTCAGCGCTTTGGTTGTGAGCGCACCGCCTTGCAGTGCATTCCAGATAAGTCCGGCATTCTCACCAATTTTGCTTGTAATCATACGACAAATACCTTAAATTAGTTAGTTTATAACGGAGAGGCGTTTCCTCTCCCTATGCTCCTTTGCCGCTTTGCGGCAAGAAATCTAAATAAATCTTTGCAAAGCAGCCATAAATTACCATAAATCTTATCCGCCTACGGCGGCAAAGTCAGATGCTTATATCGAACTGACGTTAAATAGGTTCTACGCTTTCCCGAACAACAAGGTGGCATTGTGTCCGCCGAAGCCGAAAGTATTGCTCAGCGCATAGCGTATCGGGCGTTTCTGCGCTTTGTTGAACGTGAGGTTCAGCCGATAGTCAATCTTCGGGTCTTCGTCCTCGGGATCGTGGTTGATGGTAGGCGGAATGATGCCGTCGCGCAATGCCAGTATCGTTGCCATAGCCTCTACCGCCCCCGTTGCGCCGAGCAAGTGCCCCGTCATCGACTTGGTCGAGTCAAGGCTCATCTCGTAGGCGTGGTCGCCGAACACCTCCTGTATGGCGTGCAGTTCGGCTATGTCGCCGAGCGGGGTCGAAGTGCCGTGTGTGTTGATATAATCAATATCTTCGGGACGCAGCCCCGCATCTTCTATTGCCATCTTCATTACGCGCTGTGCGCCGTTGCCTTCGGGGTCGGGAGCGGTGAGGTGGTAGGCGTCCGAAGTCATTCCCTCGCCAAGTATCTCAGCGTAGATCTTCGCTCCGCGTGCCACGGCGTGTTCGTACTCCTCCAGCACCAAACAGGCAGCCCCCTCGCCGAGGACAAACCCGTCGCGCGATGCGGAGAACGGACGGCATGCCGTCTCGGGCGACTCGTTGCGCAACGACAGCGCATGCATTGCATTGAATCCGCCTATGCCCGACGGGGTAACACTCGCTTCCGCACCGCCGGTCAGCAGCACATCCGCATGCCCTATGCGTATCTGGTCAAACGCCTGTGCGATAGCGTGCGACGATGATGCGCAAGCCGACGACACCGCAAAACTCGGACCTTTCAGACCGAACATAAGCGATATATGTCCTGCACCGATACTCAGTATCACCTTGGGAATATAGAAGGGATTGAAATGCGGCGTACCATCGCCTTTGGCGTATTCGAAGAATTCGGTCTCAAATGTTCTCAGTCCGCCCATACCGCTGCCCCAAATCACGCCCATCCGTTCGCGGTTCTCTTTCTCGAGATCCAACCCCGAATCGTCTATTGCCTCTTTGGCAGCGCACACTGAGAATTGTGCGTAGCGGTCCATCCGGTGTGCCTCTTTGCGGTCGAGCAACGCACTCGGGTCAAAATTTTTCACTTCAGCAGCGAATTGTGTCTTAAACAGGGTGGCATCAAATAGAGTAATGACACCTACCCCGTTTTTGCCTTCTTTGAGTGCTTCCCATGTGTCTGCCACATTGTTTCCTACAGGCGTCAGTGCACCCAATCCGGTTACGACAACTCGTTTTAATTCTTTCATATTTTGTTTGTGGGGAAATTCTTGCCCTCACGGCAGAAATCCCTAATAGATTATGGCATCACGCCATCATGATTTGTTTATAACAGCATACGAGCCTACAGTATTCCCGTACGCTCGTAAACCGCTTTAATTTGTGTGTGCTCTATTAAGCAAGAGCCTCTTTTACATAAGCGATAGCGTCGCCTACGGTCGAAATCTTCTGGGTATCCTCGTCGGGGATAGTGATGTTGAATTCTTTTTCGAACTCCATAATCAGTTCCACGGTATCCAACGAGTCAGCATTCAGGTCAGCCTGGAAATTTGCGTCGTTGGTTACCTGGCTCTCTTCAACACCTAATTTATCAACGATGATAGCCTTTACTTTCGATTCAATTTCTTGTTCAGTCATAATCTTTATTTTTATAAGTGAATAATTCGTTTTTGTAATGTGCCATAGTGTATATTGCTGCACGACAGCACAAAAACGGTGCAAAATTACTGCTTTTTTCCGAAATACGCAAATTCCAATGCCCTTTTGATGTTTTTCTGTTATAAAATGGCGGTATTGATTGTCTTTTTGCCAACTCGGTTATGCATATTCCAAACATCATTCCTACGCTTTGGCCGTTACTTTTACGGCAACGACACGGCAACGTGAAGTGTAAGGCGGGTGTGCATAGCACACTAAGCGCCGTAGCGAGACGAAGCCCTGTGGGGCTGAGCAGAACTCCTTAAAGCACACGGTAACGAGAAATGCTTTTTTGCAACCTTTGCGCAATCCGACTATTTTGCGTATCTTTGCAGTCCGATTTTTATGGTATAGTATTAGGAATAGAGCAAGTATGAATTTTTTGGATCAACTGAATGAGTCGCAACGGGCGGCAGTAGAGTATATTGACGGTCCGGAACTGGTGATTGCCGGTGCGGGATCGGGCAAGACGCGGGTCTTGACCTATAAGATTGCCTTTCTACTGCAATCGGGTGTGCGGGCAAGCCATATCCTGGCACTGACCTTTACCAACAAAGCCGCCCGCGAGATGAAAGAGCGTATCGCACGCCTGGTACCTGCTGCCGATGCACGATACCTGTGGATGGGTACGTTCCACTCGGTGTGTGCACGTCTCTTGCGCACCGAGGCGGAGCGGCTGGGTTTTACGCGCGATTTCTCCATCTATGATACCGCCGACTCCAAATCGCTGCTCAAACAGATACTCAAAGAGCAACAGTTGGACGAGAAAATATATAAGGTGGGCAATGTGCTCGGACGTATATCCGGAGCAAAAAATATGCTCATTTCCTCCGAAGAATACGCACGCAACCGCGATTTCTACAAAGCCGATTCCGAGGCGCGTATGTATAAGATGGCGGAGGTCTATAAAGCCTATCAAGTGCGGCTGAAAGCCGCCAATGCTATGGATTTTGATGACTTGCTGGTGAATATGAATACTTTGATGGAGCAGAATTCTGAAGTGCGGGACAAGTATCAGCAGGCGTTCCGGTATGTGCTGGTGGACGAGTATCAGGATACCAACTATGTGCAGTATCTGTTGGTAAAACACCTTGCGGAGCCGCAAAACCGCATTTGCGTGGTGGGCGACGATGCACAGTCAATCTATTCGTTCCGCGGGGCGGATATACGCAATATACTGGGTTTCCAACGGGATTATGCCAATGCGCATCTCTATAAATTGGAGCGCAACTACCGCTCCACGCAGACTATTGTCAATGCTGCCAACTCGCTCATTCACCACAACGAGCACCAGATACCCAAGGAGGTCTATTCCGAGAAAGAGGAGGGACAACGGATCGATATCAACGCCTATATGTCCGACCGCGATGAGGGTGAAGCCGTAGCCAAAGCCATCGGCAAAGACCATACGCTCTTCCATCGCGACTACAACGATATGGCTATCCTCTACCGCACCAATGCGCAGTCGCGGGCGTTTGAGAACGAACTGCGCAAACGCAATATCCCCTATCGTATCTATGGAGGCACATCCTTCTATCAGCGCAAGGAGATCAAAGATGCCATCGCCTATTTCCGTCTGGCTGTCAATCCGCTGGACAACGAGGCGCTGATGCGTGTCATCAATTTCCCTGCCCGCGGTATAGGCGACACCACGCTTCGCAAGGTGTCCGATACGGCGGTAATGCACGGCATCAGTATGATGGACGTGGTGTCGCACCCTATGGAGTGCTCGCTGCCCGTACAAACAGCCACAGCAAGGAAACTCATTCTTTTTTCCGACCTGATAGCACGCCTTCGCGAGGCGGCGGAGACCAAGGATGCCTACGAGTTCGCCGAGATGGCACTCGGGCAGTCAGGGGTGCGCACCGCCGCTATGCTCGACCGCACGCCCGAGGGTATCGACCGTGCGGAGAACCTGCAGGAGTTGCTCAACGGCATTCACGAGTTTGTCGATAAACGTACCGAGGAGGGCGTTTCGTTTACACCCATCACCGATTTCCTCGCCGAAGTGTCGCTCCTGACCGACCAGGACGAGAACCTCACCGACCCAACCGCACGCGTAACGCTTATGACTATCCACGCCGCCAAGGGATTGGAGTTCCCGATAGTGTATATCGTCGGTATGGAGGAGAACCTGTTTCCCTCGCAATACTGCGTCAAACCGAGTGAGATAGAGGAGGAGCGCCGTCTGCTCTATGTGGCGATGACGCGTGCTATGGAGCAATGCCACCTGTCGTATGCGCGGCAGCGTTTCCGCAACGGACAGGTTACCTTTACTTCCCCGTCGCGTTTCCTCAACGACATCGATCGGCACTACCTTGAGGTGGTCGCCCCACAAGCGGCGCAACCGCAATACGAACGCCCGCGATGGGAGCGCAATACATGGTCAGATGACAACTATACCAAGCCCGCATTCTCCAAACCGCTCAAACCCGTACAAAGCGCGATGAAATCAAGCGATATAGATACTGCGGCTTTCCCCGCCGGATGCCGTGTTTTCCATCGGGTCTTCGGGGAGGGGACAGTGCAGCGGGTCTATAATGAGAACGACAATGACAAGATAGACATACTCTTCGACACCAAGGGACAGAAGACCCTGCTGCTCACGTATGCGAAGTTGGAAAAGAGGTAGGTTGGGAACATATAATTAACTATATTGTTATCTGTTGTTTAATAGTTGTTGTCTGTTGTTGACCGACGAAGTCTTATATCTAACTCACGTTAATTGATCGTTAATTAACGTCAGTTCGGTATAAGCAAATTGTCTTACTTTACCGCCGTAGGCGAATAAGATTTAAGGCAATGTATGGATGCAAAAGCAAAGATTTATTTAGATTTCTTGCCGCTTTGCGGCAAAGGAGTTTTTATATCTAACTCACGTTAATTACAAGAATGAAACGGACGGGTCTCATAGTGTGTTTTCTGTGTGTGGCGTTTGCTTGGGCAAGTGCCGCTCCCGCACGCTTGGACTCGTTGATGCTACGGGTGGAGAATGGCGATACGGTTTATCTCGCATATCTCCACGATGTGTATGTCTATCCCCCGCTGAAATTCAAGAACAAACGACAGGAACGCTTCTACTGGCGCACCGTGCGTGATGTCAAGAAAACGCTGCCTTATGCCAAGATGATCAGCAAGGATATGGAGTTTGCCGACGAGGAACTGGCTAAGATACAGGACCCCAAGGAGCGCAAACGCTGGTGGAAAAAATACGAGAAATACCTGTTTCTGAAGTATGAAAAGGATTTTCGCGGAATGTATGCCTCGCAGGGGCAGATGCTGATGAAACTGATGGACCGCGAGAGCGACCGCACCAGTTACGAACTCATACGCCAATACCGCGGCAAGGCGAGTGCCAACTGGTGGCAGTTCGTGGCCAAACTGTTCAAAAACGACTTGAAAGAAGGGTACGATGCGCAGGACAAAGACAAGATTGTTGAGCGTGTCATCAATCTGGTTGAGGCGGGACAGTTGTGAGATAGGCGTCCTGCTCTTGTATCAGCACCTTAAATTTGCGTATCTGTATCCAGAGCATTATCGCCGCAGTGATGGCTGACAGGGTGTCGCTAACCGGCATACTCCACCATACACCGGGCAGCGGATCGTTGGTAAACAGCAGCGGCATCAGCAGCGTCAGCGGAATCAGATACAGTACCTGGCGTGTCAGGCTCAGGAAAATCGCCTTGCCCGCCATACCGATACTGGTAAACAGGTTGCCCGCCACCATCTGGAAACCGACAACCAGCATCGAGCAGCAGATAATCCGCATAGGCGTTACCGACTGCGCAATCAGTGCGTGGTCGTGGGTAAAAACCCGCACTACCAACTCGGGGCAGAACTCCCCCAATACAAAGACAATACCGGTGGTAACCGTAGCGCAGACGGCCGTCAGTTTGAATGTACGGAGCATACGGTGATACTGTTTCGCACCGTAGTTGAATCCCACAATAGGCTGCATCCCTTGGTTCAATCCCATCACAATCATCGCAAACACAAACACCACGCGGTTGATAACCCCATACGTAGCAATCGCCATATCCCCGCCGTAACGCTTGAGTTGGTTGTTGATGATAATCACCACAAAGCAACTCGCCAAATTCGTTAGGAACGGCGATAGCCCCACCGACAACGCTTGCAGCGTAATCTGCTTGTCCAGTTTCCATATATGGCGGTGGAAATGTATCAGTTCTTTCGGGTTGCAGAATATCGTAAACTGCCAAACCACGGCTATTGCCTGCGAGATGACCGTCGCCAAAGCCGCCCCGTGCACTCCCATATCTAATAGGAAAATAAAGATAGGATCGAGTATGATGTTCACCGTAACGGCGATAATCGTCGAGGTCATCGCTATCTTCGGGTGCCCCATTGAGCGTAATATATTGTTCAGCCCGTAGTACACGTGGGTGAGGATATTGCCCCATAGAATAATCTCCATATACTGCCGTGCGTACTCCAGCGTGTCATCGCTTGCTCCGAAAGCACGCAGAATGGGCTCTAGCCACAACAGACCGACCACCATAATGAGTGCGCCAAGTATCAGGTTGAGTACCAGCACATTGCCCAATACTTTATTTGCTGACTCGTAGTCTTTTTCGCCTAATTTGATAGCCAGTACCGTGCTGGCTCCTACACCCACCAAACTGCCGAAAGCGGCGCATATATCCATAAATGGTTTCGCCACCGTCAGCGCAGACAATGCCAGCGAACCGCAGCCATGCCCTATATAAATTGTGTCCACTATATTGTATAGTGAACTTGCCGTCATCGCTATGATGGCGGGCAATGCGAACCGCATCAGCAGTTTGCCGATCGGTTCCGTGCCAAGAGCCGTAGTATTGTTAACAACCATTAGATCTTCCGTGCAATCTCGTCGAATATCTTTGCAGCAGGATGCCCCTCTTGCATAGCGATTGGCTCACCGTCATCGCCCGCTTCGCGGATACTCTGCACCAGTGGAATCTGTCCGAGCAAGGGAACCCCGAGTTCCTCCGCTAGGTTCTTTCCCCCGTCCCGTCCGAAGATGTAATACCGGTTGTTCGGCAGTTCGGCAGGCGTAAACCACGCCATATTCTCTATGATGCCCAATACCGGCACATTGATCTTCTCGTTCCGGAACATATCCACGCCTTTGCGTGCGTCCACTAATGCCACCGGTTGCGGTGTAGTTACCACTATTGCCCCTGTCAGATGAAGCAGCGAAACCAAGGTCAGGTGTATGTCCGATGTCCCGGGCGGCAGGTCTATGAGAAAATAGTCCAACTCGCCCCAGTGTGCATCTTCTATCAGTTGCTTGAGTGCGTTGCTTGCCATACCACCGCGCCATACCACCGCCGAATTAGGGTCAACAAAGAACCCTATCGACAGCATCTTCACCCCGTACTGCTCTATCGGTTCGATGAGCGTGCGTCCGCCCTCTTCCACCGACACGGGACGGCAGTCCTCCGTATGGAACATCTTCGGCATACTCGGCCCGTGAATATCTGCGTCAAGCAGCCCCACGCGCTTGCCTTGCCGCGCCAGCGCAATAGCCAGATTGGCGGTAACGGTCGATTTGCCCACACCGCCTTTCCCGCTGTGAATGGCGATGATCTTCTTCGCTTTCAAAGGTGATTTCTCCTCCTGCGGCGACAGGTTCTGTTTGCGGAATTTCGTATGGATATGTACGGCGGCATTGGCGTCCGCATATGTCTGTATCGCCACCTCCGCAGCCTTCACCACCGATTTTATAAACGGGTCGTTGTCCTTCTCGAAGATAAGCGAGAAACTCACCTCCGGCCCGCTGATGCGGATGTCGTCCTCGAGCATACCGCTCTCTATCAGGTCTTTGCCCGTCCCCGGATAGCGCACATGGCGCAAAGCGTCTATTATTTGTTGTGGATACATATCGCAACGCGGCACATACTATGCCGCAAGATAGATCAATTCAATATACATATAATTGCCTTACTTTTCCGCCGTAGGCGAATAAGATTTATGGCAATTTATGGATGTAAAACAAAAGATTTTCTTGGATTTCTTACCGCTTTGCGGCAAAGGAACAAACGCCCACGGTTCTATCCAACTCCTTAGAATCTGTAGCGTACCGAAGCCACCAATGCCCAGTCGAAGAACGACAGGTGATAGTTGTCATTGAACGCCACGCCGTAACCGGGACGGAAATCCAGCGACAAGTCCACCGGCGCATCAAACACTATCTCTGCACCCGCAATGGCGTTCAATCCGAACTTGCCCAATATGGGGGAGTTATAGACATAGTTCCCCACACGCACAGAGTACAGATCGCTGCACAGACCTAAACTCAAACCGCCACCGGCATACCAGTCCACACGCCCTTCGTCGAACTCGCCGATGGTGTTCTGATATACTACATTCGGGTTGATTTCAAAGGTGTACATACTCATCTGACCGGTATAGTTGCCGTCCCCCGCAACGGTGGACAACAGGCGCACACCCAAATCGCCTTGCAATGCCAGATGCTCCACGCCGAGAACAAAACCTTTGTACGAAACGCCGTACATACTGCCCACCATTCCGCCGATACTGTTCTTGTAGTCCTGTGCCGGCAAGGCGAAAACACACAGACACAGCACTACAGTGAGAATATACTTTTTCATATAATTACAAATTACAAATTACAAATTACAAATTACCCTACGGCTGCCCCGTTCTTTACCGGTGCGGACACTGTCGTTACCACCAATTTGCCGTCTGCATCCACTGCCGACAATATCATTCCTTCCGATTCGATGCCCATCATCTTGCGCGGCGGGAAGTTGGCAATAAACAGCACCTGTTTGCCCACCAGCACTGACGGGTCGGGGTAACTCTGCGCAATGCCTGACAGTATCGTGCGCCCGCCCATACCATCGTCTATTCGGAACTGCAGCAACCGGTCGGATTTCTTTACGTTCCCGCACGCCAACACCGTACCTACACGTATATCCGCTTTGCCGAAGTCGTCTATGGTCGTGGCGGCTTTTATCTCCGTCGGACGCCAGTTCTTCAATGCCTCGGCCTGTGCTGCGGCTTCGTTCTCCGCTTTGATACGTGCCAGGCGGTTGAGTTGCGCCTGAATGGCTTCGTCCTCTATCTTCTCAAATAGCAGCGACACCTCGCCCAATGTGTGTCCGGCGGGCAACAGGTCAATCGACCCTAATTGTACCCACTCGGCGTGCTTTATATTCAGCATCTTGCGCAGTTTCGCCGACGAGAACGGCAGGAAAGGCTCGAACGCAATACTCAGGTTGGCGGCAATCTGCAACGCCACGTTCAGCACCGTCGCTGTACGCGCCATATCCGTCTTGGCGAGTTTCCACGGCTCCATATCCGCCAGATACTTGTTGCCGACACGTGCGAGGTTCATCGCCTCTTTCTGCGCATCGCGGAAACGGAAATTATTGAGCAACTCCTCCAACTGTCCTTTGATATTGCAAAAATCCGCTATCGTCTGACGGTCGTACTCGGTCAGTTCACCGGCTGCCGGCACCTTGCCGCCGAAGTACTTGCCGGTCAGCACCAACGCGCGGTTTACAAAGTTGCCGTATATCGCTACCAACTCGTTGTTGTTGCGGGCTTGGAAATCCGCCCACGTAAAGTCGTTGTCTTTCGTCTCCGGCGCATTGGCGGTCAGCACATAGCGCAACACGTCCTGTTTGCCCGGGAAATCGACAAGGTACTCGTTGAGCCATACCGCCCAGTTGCGCGAGGTCGAAATCTTGTCGCCCTCTAGGTTCAGAAACTCGTTGGCAGGCACGTTGTCGGGCAATATATACGACCCGTCCGCTTTCAGCATGGCGGGGAACACGATGCAGTGGAATACGATGTTGTCCTTGCCGATGAAGTGTATCAGCCTGGTGCTGTCGTCTTTCCACCATGTCTCCCATTTGCCGTATTTCTCAGGCTGGGCGTCGCATAGTTCCTTCGTGTTCGAGATGTAGCCGATCGGCGCGTCGAACCATACGTACAGCACCTTGCCTTCCGCCCCCTCTACGGGCACGGGGATACCCCAGTCCAAGTCGCGCGTTACGGCACGCGGCTTCAGTCCGCCGTCCAGCCACGACTTGCACTGCCCGTACACATTCGGACGCCACTCTTTGTGGTCTTCCAGTATCCATTTCTCGAGCCATTGCTGGTACTGGTCAAGCGGCAGATACCAGTGTGTCGTCTCTTTCTTCGTCAGCGGGTTGCCGTTTACGGCGTTGTACGGGTTGATCAGTTCGTCCGGCGATAGCGTCGCACCGCATTTCTCGCACTGGTCGCCGTAAGCCCCTTGCGCATGGCAGCGAGGGCACTCGCCGCGGATATTCCTATCGGTCAGAAACTCCTGCGTCTCGGGGTCGTAGAACTGCTCCGTCGTCTTTTGGATGAACTTCCCGTTGTCGTATAGTTTGCGGAAATAGTCCGACGCAAACCGCTGGTGTATCTTGCTCGTGGTGCGCGAATAGATGTCAAACGAGATACCGAACTGCTCGAATGAGGTCTTGATCAGGTTGTGGTACCGGTCCACTACCTCTTGCGTGGTGATCCCCTCCTTGCGGGCGCGGATCGTTACGGGCACACCATGCTCGTCGCTACCGCCCACAAACAGCACTTGCTCCCCGCGCAGACGCAGGTAGCGCACATAAATATCCGCAGGCACATATACGCCGGCCAAGTGGCCGATATGCACCGGTCCGTTGGCATACGGCAGGGCTGCGGTAACTAAAGTTCGTTCAAAAGCCATATCAGTTTAATTGCAGTGGGTTATGGTTTATACTCAATATGTTAAAACGTATGCTTCTATACATTTTAGCCCGCAAAATTACTGCTTTTTTCTGATATGTGCAAATCGCTGTCCGTCTCCTTTTCTATTCCTCCTCTTAGTCCGTTTACCCTCCGTTTGCCTTCGTGCTATCAGGAGTAGGTGATTAGTAGGTGATTAGTAGGTGATTAGTAGGTGATTAGTAGGTGATTCCCGATAGGATATAGGATGCCCTTCTTAGCTCATAGTGGCGCAAAGCACCGCTTTGTGCGAAGCACGCGCCACTATCAGCCGCCTTTGCTCCCTTTTGCTTATTTCGCAAAAAAGCACTACCTTTGCACCGCAATATAATAATATCTTTGGCAAAACAGACCTACATACGGCTTCTCCGCATTGCGCTGGCTCTCTGCGCATATGCCTACCTGCTCTATCGGCTGATTGTTTTCGATGGCTATGCCGCCTTGTGGACGCAGTTTGCGGAGGCACGGATGGGGCGGTATCTGTGTCTTGTCCTGTGTGCCGCGTTGATGCCGCTCAATATGTGGCTCGAAGCCCGCAAATGGCAGTATCTGATGCGCTCGGTCGAACCGATGACTATGCGCCGGGCACAGGCGCAGGTCTATTATGGTATGGTCGGTGCTTTCGTTACCCCCTATCGCACGGGCGACTACCCCGCACGCGTGTTGCTGCTGCGAGACAAGTCCCGATGGGTGAGCGCAATAGGTATGGCACTCGTGGGCAGTGTGGCGCTTACCATTGTCATCGTCCTGCTGGGGATGCCTGCCGTCTTTCCTTTCTTTGCAGGCGACACACCGCAATCGTTGTGGATAATCCTCCTGTATGCTGTGGTATGCATTCTCCTGTTCTTCCTCACGCCATACCTTCTCCGCTTGCTTGCCCGTATCCCGTGGCGTAATGAACACATAGCGCAAACGGCTGACTTGCTCGCTCGCTTGCGCTACTCGGAGTTTATGCGACTCCTGTGGCTCTCTCTGCTGCGGTACCTCTGTTTCAGCCTCCAGATGTGGCTCGCGCTTCTTTTCTGTGGGGTGTCTCTCTCTGCCTCGCAGTGGTTCATCGCCCTGCCTATCTACTATTTGCTTGTAACCGTTTCACCCAATATACCCGCTGCCGACTTCGGTATCCGTGGCTCGTGGGCGATATACGTCTTCGGGCATTTTGCTCCGGCTTCCGCCCCCGCCTGTGCTATGGCGGTGCTTCTTATATGGGTCATCAATACCGCCCTCCCTGTCCTGGTCGGAACACTGTTGACCATAGACACGGCAAAAAACAAAGAGACTGTCTAACAAATGCAGGCAGTCTCTTTTATTATGCTCTTGGGTGTGGGGACGACGCGTCTCGCGTCGTCAAAAGCGGTCTTTTTCTGAAGAATAGGCTTTCTTTTTTACTTATTAGACATCCTCGTCATGTAAATCAATCGTTATTTTAGTGCGCCTCCAGCCAGTTTTTCCCTACGCCGCAGTCCGCAATCAGCGGCACCGACAGCGATACCACTCCCTGCATCTCCTCCAACACAAGTGTGCGGGCACGTTCCACCTCGGCAACAGGTACGTTGAAGTTCAGTTCGTCGTGCACCTGCATAATCATCTGCGTCTTCATACCTTCCTCGTGCAAACGGTGGTGGATACTCACCATCGCTATCTTGATGATATCGGCGGCCGTTCCTTGGATAGGCGCATTCACGGCATTGCGCTCCGCAAACGAACGCACGGTGGCGTTGTGCGAGAGTATGTCGGGCAGGTAGCGTTTGCGCCCGAAGAGTGTCTCGGCATAGCCCCGTTGCCGCGCCAGTTCCTTCTGCTGCTCAATATATTGCACCACCCCGGGGAAAGCGGCAAAGTAATCATCTATCAGTTGTTTGGCCTCGCTCCGCGGACAATCCAACTGTTGCGACAGACCGAATGCCGAGATACCGTATATAATGCCGAAGTTAGCCGTCTTTGCCCGCCGCCGCTGATCCTTCGTAACCTGCTCAATAGGAATGTTGAAAATCTTTGCCGCTGTGGCAGCGTGAATATCCTGCCCCTCGCGGAACGCCTCCACCAGATGGGTGTCGCCCGAGAAATGTGCCAGCAGACGCAGTTCTATCTGTGAGTAGTCCGCACTGAGAAATAGGCAGCCATCATCTGGAATAACCGCCTCCCTGATGAGTTTTCCGCGCTCGGAACGGATAGGCAGGTTCTGCAGGTTCGGGTTCGACGACGAGAGACGCCCCGTTGCTGTAACCGTCTGATTGTATGTCGTATGTATCTTTCCGTCCCGCGGATCTATATAACTCGGCAGCGTGGATATATAGGTCGAAATCAGTTTCTTCAGTTCGCGGTAATCAAGTATCTTGCCAACGATGGGATGCTTGTCTTTCAGACCAATCAGCACCTCTTCCGAGGTGGTGTATTGCCCCGTCTTCGATTTCTTGGCTTTGCTGTCCAACTGTAGGGTGTCAAACAGCAGTTCCCCCACTTGCCGCGGCGAATTGATGTTGAACTCCTTGCCCGCAAGCGCATAGATCTGTTTCTCTATCTCGATCAGTTCGGCGGTGAGTTGTTTCTCCGCTTCGTGCAGTTTGTTTACATCGATACGCACACCCGCCTGCTCCATCTCACGCAGTACGGGTACAAGCGGCAGTTCTACATCATTGTAGAGTTTCCATAGTGCCTTGTCGGCTTTTAGGGCCGCCCAGTCAACCGGCACATCGGGATTGTACGACACCTCCGGATTGAGCAGATAGGCGGCTATGCGGGATGCCTCAGAAACCTTCGACTCCCCCGCCCCCCTCAAAGAGGGGGTACTTGCAGTATCGGGTATAGTTTCTTCAACAGGCTCTGCAAACAAATCCAGTGTCTGCTCTATGTTTTTTTGCTTTTTGCCCGTACTATTGAGCCCCTCCTTTGGAGGGGTTGGGGAGGTCGGTTGTTTCTTCAGCAGCGAATTGAACTCCAGCCGCTGATAAATCGGAGTCAGTTTCTCCCAATCGGGCTGCTGCGCAAGCAATGCCTCTGTGTCCAACTCTATCGGCACATCTGTGCGGATAGTGGCGAGGAAACGTGAGAAACGTATCTGCTCCCCCTGCGTCTCCACCTTTGTTTTGAGCGCACCCTTCAACTGGTCGGTATGTGCCAGCAGGTTGTCTATATTGCCGAACTGTTGCAGCAATTGTACGGCGGTCTTTTCTCCTACCCCTTTGCAACCGGGGATATTATCACTTGCATCGCCCATCAGTCCGAGCAAATCAATCACCTGCAACTGGTTCTCTAATCCGTACTTGGCACACACCTCTTGCGGCCCCATCTTCTCGAAACCGCCCGTGTGTCGGGGGCGGTACATATATATATGGTCGGAAACAAGTTGCCCGTAGTCCTTGTCGGGCGTCGCCATATAGACTTCAAAACCCGCCTGTTCGCCTTTCTTGGCAAGCGTGCCGATCACATCGTCCGCCTCGAACCTCGGCACTTCCAGTATCGGGATATTCATTGCCGTCAATATGTCTTTTATTATCGGCACGGCCCGCCGGATGTCTTCCGGTGTCTCTTCCCGCTGCGCCTTGTACTGCTCAAATGCCTCGTGGCGGAACGTAGGACCGTGTGAGTCAAAAGCCACCCCAATATGGGTCGGCTTCACACGCTTCAAGAGGTCGTCTAATGTAACCACAAAACCGAATATGGCGGAGGTGTTCTCCCCCCGCGAGTTCATCCGCGGCGTGCGGATAAATGCATAATACGCGCGATATATCATCGCATACGCATCTATAAGCAAAAGTATATTTTTCATTGTTTGCAAGTGAGAATTCATTTATACACCGGCATTTTATGCTGTTGACTGTGATTTACACCGCCAAATCAAATTTAATTGCGATATTGTGTCTTCAAAAACTCGCAATACTCTGACAATGATTTCGTAGCCACCTCGCGGGGAACTAAAACACGCCTGTACTCTGCCACCATAGTAGGGCTCATGCTGCGGTTGATACTATACTCTACTTCTGCACGGTCTGCCGATGGACATAGAATAATGCCTAAAGACGGATTTTCGTTAGGACGTTTGTAATCCCTGTCCAAGGCTTCCAAATACATATCCATCTTACTTGAAAACTCTGCTTCATAATCCACTACTTTTAATTCTACAGCCACCAAGCACTGCAAAGTACGATGATAGAACAATAAATCAATACGTTTCTTCTTGTTTCCTACGTTTATCGAATACTCTTTATCAATAAACAGAAAATCATCTTTGCCCAACTCTAAGATGAATTGTTTCATATTATCCAAAAGGGTTGCTTTCAGTTGCTTCTCTTTGGTAGGTTCTTTGAGATTGAGAAAATCAAGGAGTACATGGTCTTTGAGCATATACTCTGCATTGGGATATTGCTCCAACAGAGCAGGCGACATCATTTTCTCCTTGCTCATAATGGATTCGTATGTTTGATTGACAATGGAACGTCGCAGTTCCACCACATTCAAATGATTATGAGCCGCATAGAGCATATAGAAGAGTGCTTCTTCCGTACTTTTGCACCTATGCAAGATTTCCATATGATTGGTGAAAGAGGTTAAGTATAATATGGCGGGGATAGAGGGTTTACCTAATTGTGCAGTTGGCAACTGCACATTTTCCATTGGTGCTATTTGTGCAGTTTGCGACTGCACAAATTCGTTGATGTCCAATTGTTTTACTACTTGGGTGAATTGTTTTGCAGAATAGGTCTCATAAAAACGTACCATATTGTATAGATTGCGTTTCCCATATCCTCTGCGTTTCGGATTTTGGCGTTTCAAGTAATCCGCCAATTCACTCACTACATGGTCACCCCACGCAGCATTTTTTATCTGTTGCGAAATGTATTCCCCTATTTCCCAATAGGTTTGCAATGCCTCTGCATTTACTTTGGCAATAGCCGCATTGGTGTGAGCCTGTATGATAGAATCCACATGTGCAAAATCCTGCTGCAAAGTGGTGATATTGAGGTCTTGAATATTCATATCTGCGATGTTAGTAGTTTGCTATTCGTCTTTGTCAATCTCACGCATGAGGCGGTCGGTCTGCAAGAGGATGCGGATGATGCGGGTGTAGCGGGCGAGGTCGTCGAAAGAGAGCGTGCGGGTCTTGCGGTCTTTCAACCACTTTTGGGCGGGTTGGTAGCCGCCGATTGCTTAGTAGTATATACAAAAAACGCACATTAGGTTTTCAAAATATAAAACCCCAACAACTCCCCCCCTAATATATATTAATCGTATTTATTTTGGTAGTTTGTGATTATCAGGTGTTCTACATCCTTGTCGTTTCGGTTCATAAAACTAACGAGGTACTTTTTGTCGAATTTTTGAATATAGATATTCGGCTTATTGTACAACGAATAGATAAAATCGGTATATTTGATAATCATCAGCCATTTGCCTTTGCATTCTTCGCATAAATAGTGCGCTAAACGTATTTGGTCTTCTTTGCCGAATTCATTTTGCGCATACGTTGAAAACTCGGTATCATAAGGCGGATCCAAAAAAATAAAATCTCTTTCCGTAGGTGGATACTTGCGGAAGAAATCTTCAAAATCCAAATTTGAGATGGTGGTTTTTGCAAAATGTTCCCGTAAAGGAGCGGATTTGTAATACTCCACTTTGCCGGTCATCAGTTTGTGATTATAACTAATTCCTCCATACGGTACATTAAATTCACCATTGGCATTATAGCGGAACATCCCGCTATAGGCATAATTGCGCAAATACACAAACAAAGCCGTTGCCAAAGCAGGCTGTTGCTGCATCAGTTCTTTATCATTGTATAGTCCGCGAAGATACATATACAACGCTCCCATAAATGCCGTTTCGATGTTGTCATAAATATCCGTTTCAGGCATTTTGCCTTTTTCGCTCTCAATCTTATGCATACGTATGACTTTGTGAATCAAAGTCTTACTCAATTCGTTTTCGTACAGATTGAGTTTCCATTCAAATGCAGGCGGAAGAACTTGCAGCAAAGTACTCCATTCCTTTTTAATGAATGTATGCAATCGTCCTTTGATTGTAACTTCATCTGTGTATCCATTGCGTAGTTCGATGTACCAATCCACCAGTTCCCGATGAGCAACCACAAAGTCCAACATATTATTCCACGCCAGAATAATATCATCCAACCATAAGAATACATTCTCATTCTGTGTTGCGATTGTACGGTACAGAGAAATCAGTTCTTCGGACTTATCATTTATCAACAACCGCTTTGCATCAAAGGAGGTAAACACAGAGCCCCCCCCTACAAAAGGCTCGTAATAGTTCTCAAAGAAATCCGGTGCATATCGTCTGATATGCGGAATTTCCTTTTCTTTTCCGCCGGGCCATTTGATGATTGGCTTCAAGTCTGTATAGTGAGAATTGGCAGGAGATTTATGCTGTTCGACAGCCATCTCTTGCTCAAATAACGATTTCATCAAAGATTGCTCTTTTATTCTCATTTCTGCTGCTTTATAGTATTCGGGGTTTATTTCAAAACCTATAAATTTTCTATTGGTCATAAGAGCGGCTACTCCACTTGAACCTACACCCATAAACGGGTCGAAAACGACATCGCCTTCATTGGTGGCAATGGCGATAAGTTTTTTTAGAATGGCAACGGGTTTCTGTGCAGGGTGTTTCGGGTTGCTTAGGCGTTCAGGTTTCATACAGATGGGACTCTCTATGAAATTATGCATTTCCGCCTGTGAAATGAAATTCCATGTATGTCTTTTATTCCAACAGGTATAAACCATTTCGCAACTATTGAGAAAACCCGCTTTGAAAATTTTAGGTGCAGGGTTAGTCTTATGCCATATCAGGAAATTGGTTGCATCAAACCGTTTGTCTAATAGTTCATACCACCTACCTATTTGGTTGTAGGAGGTGAATATAAACAAATTGCCTGTCGGTTTCAAGATGCGGATAAACTCCTCTATCCATTCTTCGGGTTTGAATTCGATTAAATCCCACGGAGCCAAATCGTTGTTCATAGCACTACGTCCCGGCAAGGGGATATTGCCTGTGGAGTGTTGAGCCAAATTATACGGGGGATCTGTAAGAATGAAATCTACAGAATGAGTAGGAATTTGCTTTATCAAATTATGGCTATCCCCGACGTTTATACGATATGTCTGCTGCGAGGATAGCATTAGTTTGGAAGGTATGTATCCTTTATGTCGTTCAGAGCATCCACAATGACCGAAGCAGATTTTCTATACTCATCCAATACTATTTCATAGCCTTTATCGGATTTGCAGACCAAATTCCAGAAATCTGCACTAATCAACAGTTCATCTTTGGCAAAGAATTGCAGTACACGTCCTTGCGTCCAGGGACGCCCCTCACCATAGCGATTATAGGCAGTGGCAAAGTATATCTTTATCTTGTCCTCCGAACCTAATGTATTTGCAAGGATGCAATACTGCTCCAAAAGTGCTTCTTTTTCCGAGCGAGACTTTTTATTATCCAAATCGCCACCAATTTTTAGTTCTATCAGGTAGTGCATACCTGTTTGCTCATCATACAAATAGTAGTCGCTGACGTGACGTTTGTTCTTCTTAGAACCTTCGTTGCACTTTTTCGTAATACCAATATAGTCCGTTTTGACCGGTTTTCTATCATTGTTTTTGTATTGCTCCAGCAACTCTGCAATATAGTCCGTCTGCTCTTGGTATAAATCACCTTCGACTTGCTGTGTAACGTGGTAGTGCATTTCTGCAATGCTGATTGCCATTGCTTCCAGCATATTTCCGAGACTGCTATCCAAAGAACGACACAAGGCGGAATAGTATTGTATTTCCGAACCAAGTGCAGCAATGAATACGTTGTGAATTTTTGAATTGATAATACCATCCTCATTGTTTACTTGAGACAGATGTTTTTCTGCAAAAGCACCTGCAAACGTTTTTACGGAAGACCTCACAATGGCACGTATTGCCTTTTCGTTCTCGATAGTCATAATTATTATTTGATTATTTTGTTTGGTTTGCAAAAATACTGCTTTTTTACGAGATATGCAAGAAAGGGGTGGTCTTGGGGATGATGTCGCGCAGCAGGCGTGCTTTCGCCGCCATGAGTTGCGCCAGTTTGCCCGCCGAGGTGATATGCTGCGGCGTCTGTTGGCGAATGATGTCCATCATCTCCGGCAGCCGTGGCTCGTCCGAGAGGCAGATATGCTTGCCCTGTATCTCCGCCAAGCGGACGGACATCACCCATTCGCCGTGCCGGTAGAGTTTGAAGTCGAGATAGTCGGTGAAGATGACGGTGTCCAGCGACGCCTTGTAGCGGTCGAACTGCTCTTTGTTTTTCCTGCGCCCGTCGAGGTCTCCGTCCTCGAGGTTCTTTGCCTCCACGAAGGCGATGGGCAGGTTGTTGCGCAGCAGCGTGAGGTCGGGCGCACCGCAGTCGATATGGCTCTGCTCGTTGACCACCGTGCATTGGCAGAGGTTCTCGAGGAGTTTCTGCAATGCGGGGCGGAACGAGTGCTCGGTGGTGAGACCGGTCAGGTAGAGACGGTCCAACTCTTTGATATAAGCGGCGATAAAAGGATTAGCGGGCATAAGCGCAAACGGATAGTCAGATACTTGAACAATATAATTTGTGGAGCATATCGGACTCGAACCGACCACCTCAACATTGCGAACGTTGCGCTCTACCGGATGAGCTAATGCCCCGAATGGTTTCGTTTAGTCTGCAAATGTACAAAAAAGATTTGATATAGCCAAATGGAAATGTGTGCCGCACACGCAGTTTCACTCCTGAATATGCAGAATATACACTCGCATACCTCCGTATAGCATTTACGGCAACGAGACGGCAACGAGACGGCAACGAGACGGCAACGACATTACCTTGTATGCGGTGCTTTTATACACTTTATACGCTGGATATATTGCATAAAGTGCATAGATTAATGTCTGTTCGATATAATTTAGAAATATAAAATGTATGATTAATTTGTGGTAATACGGCGTAGCCGTCCGTTCTATATAGTCCCGATAATGCCGATTTGTGGTCAATTCTATGGCAGTTCGTGTTTGCCGTCTGTAGTGGTTACTACACTATTATCTGCTATTTAATAGTTGTTTAATAGTTATTGTTAGTTATTTAATAATTATTGATAGTTATTGTTAAATGTTGATAGTTGTTGTTATTTGTTGACAACTATTGTCATTTGTCGTCAGTTGTTGACCGACAAAGTCTCTTTCGTTACATCGACCTCACGTCAGATCATTGTGTTGATGCGCAGCCCTGACACACACCGCACACGCATATACCCCAAATATATGCATATTATGCAATCCCTATGCCTCGTAATACCAATTACGAAGAAAAGACGTAGAAAGGACGTAGAAAAAAGCGGCTGTCTAACAAGTGTAGGCAGCCTCTCGTTTAGTGTGGAGACAACGCGTCTCGCGTCGTCAAGAGCAATCTATTTCTGAAGAATAGGCTTTCTTTTTTACTTATTAGACATCCGCTTTTTTATGCATCGTATGCACAAAAACATACATACACTGCATAAAATCGTTACCAGTCGATAGGTTGTAAACCGTGTTGGGTGAGATAGGCATTCGCCTTTGAGAAATGTCCGCAGCCGTCAAAACCGCGATACACCGACAGCGGCGACGGGTGCGAGGTCTCAAGTACCAGATGCCGCTTTCGGTCAATAAACTGCCCTTTGCGTTGGGCGTAACTGCCCCAGAGCATAAACACAATATGTTCGCGCCGGTCGTTCAGTGCACGGATAGCCGCATCGGTCAGTTCCTCCCAACCTTTGTTCTGGTGGCTGCCGGGGTGGTGAGCCTCTACGGTCAGCGTGGCGTTTAGCAGCAGCACACCCTGCTCCGCCCAGCGCATCAGGTTACCCGAAGCGGGAATGGGCTTCCCCAAGTCGCGGTGTATCTCTTTGTAGATATTTACTAATGATGGCGGCACCTGTACTCCATCGTTCACCGAGAAGCATAGTCCGTGTGCTTGCCCCACATCGTGATAAGGGTCCTGACCGAGTATCACCACTCGCACCTTGTCAAAAGGACAAGCGTTGAACGCATTAAAAATCAGACCTGCAGGCGGAAAGCACTGACGGGTCTGATAAGCGTGGCGCACAAACGCGGTCAGCAACTCGAAATACGGTTTGTCGAACTCCGGCTGCAATACCCTGCGCCAACTCTCTTCTATTTTTACTTGCATAACAAAAGAATTCCGACCTCCCCAACCCCTCCAAAGGAGGGGCTTCCGGAATAAAGTCATTAGAAATCTTGAAAACTACCCGCATCCGTCGAACCCCTCCTTTGGAGGGGGTGGGGAGGTTGAGTATATTCTTAGTCCACAATCAGCATCGCATCGCCGTAGTCGCCGAAGCGGTAACCTTCCTTTACCGCCTCCTCGTAGGCGTTCATCACTTCCTCAAATCCGCCGAATGCCGCGACCATCATCAACTGGCTCGACTCCGGCATATAGAGATTGGTGAAGAAAGCATTTGCCACCGTGAAATGATACGGCGGATAGATAAACTTGTTCGTCCAACCGTCATACACTTTCAGTTGTCCGTTGGTGCCTACTACGTGTTCCATAGCACGCATCACCTCTGTGCCGACGGCGCAGACACGCCTGTTGCCTGCGTGTGCCTTATCCACTGCGTCCACAAGCGGCTGTCCTATCATAATCTGCTCCGAGTCCATCTTGTTCTTGGTCAGATCCTCTACGTCAATGGGCTTAAAGTTACCCAACGACATATGAGAGGTTAGGAACGCCGACTCTATACCGCATATTTCCATACGTTTGAGCAGTTGCTTCGAGAAATGGAGACAGGCTGCCGGAGCCGCTACTGCACCTACTTTCTTGGCAAAGACCGACTGATAACGTTCTTCATCCATCTCTTCCACAGGCTGCCCGCGGAAAGCCGCATCATACTTCGCCTGCGTTTCCTCGTCCATCGGACGGCGGATATACTTGGGGAGCGGCGGGATACCCAATGCATAGAGATGCGGAATGAACTCGGTCTCATCGTAGTCGGTCAGAAAACGGAACGTACGCCCGCGAGAGGTGGTATTGTCAATCACCTCTGCCACAATCGAAGGGTCGTCATCGAAAGTGATTTTGTTGCCGATACGTATCTTGCGTGCAGGGTCAACCAACACGTCCCAATAACGGTTGGCGTGGTTGAGTTCACGCAATAGAAACACCTCAATCACGGCATTCGTCTTCTCCTTCTTGCCGTAGAGACGTGCGGGAAAAACCTTTGTATCGTTGAATACAAAGAGATCCCCTTCGTCAAAATATTGTGCCGTATCGCTTACGGACTTATGCTCGATAGACCCGTCCTTGCGGTGTAGCACCAATAGGCGCGACTCGTCGCGGTAGGGAGCAGGGAACTGGGCAATCTGTTCTTCAGGCAGTTTGAAACGGAACTGACTGAGTTTCATATCATTCGTCTTATACATAGCAAAGTGGTGTTTAATTATGAATGAGGTATTATGAATGAAGAATTAATAATTATGAATTAAGAACCATATGCTTTGTATAGTCAAAAGTTACAATTCATAATTCATAATTATTCTTGATTCCTAATTCATAATTTCTAAAAAGTCATCAATCGTCATACATTCTTCAATACGTATACCGCCCACCCTTGTGCGGCGCAAGGCGGTGAGATAGGCTCCCGACCCGAGACGCTCTCCGATGTCGCGTGCCAATGCACGGATATACGTCCCTTTCGAGCAGACTACCCGTATGGTAAGCAGCATCGTTCCCGTATCGAAAGCAAGCACCTCTATCTCGTCAATAACAAGCAGTTTGGGCTTTAGTTCCACCGTCTCTCCCTTGCGTGCCATCTGATATGCCCGCTTGCCGTCCACCCACACGGCGGAGTACATAGGCGGCACTTGCCATTGTTCTCCTGTAAACTGCGGAATTACCTCATCAATTAGCGCACGGGTGATATGGGCGGTGGGATAAGTCTTGTCCACAGGGTGCTCCATATCAAACGAGGGCGTGGTGGCTCCGAGTTGGAGTGTGGCAACATACTCCTTGTCATCGTACTGGAGTTGGTCAATCATCTTGGTCTTCCGTCCCGTGCAGACCACTACCACACCTGTAGCAAGCGGGTCGAGTGTTCCGGAATGGCCTACCTTGAGTTTCTTTTCCCCTATCTTATGGCAAACGGTATACCGCACCTTCGCCACTAGGTCGAAACTGGTCCAATGCAGCGGTTTATCAAACGCCAGTATCTCTCCTCCAACAAAATCAATATGTTCTTTGTCAGCAAAGCCCATAGACAATGGCGAAGATACCTGCGCAGAGACAATAGATAGCAAAATAAATGAGTTTCTGGCGGCGGACAATGTTAATCATAAAGCGGCACGCAAAGCAACCCGTCAGAAATGCTGCCACGAAGCCGACTGCGAGCGGCAGCCAACCGATAGTGGTGGTCATTTCGCCCCTGATGAGTTTCAGCAAGTCGAGAAACGCCTCGCCGAGAATCGGTATCAGCACCATCAGAAACGAGAATTGCGCTACCGACTCTTTCTTTACGCCACAGAGTAAACCGGTGGCAATCGTAGTGCCGCTGCGGCTCAAACCCGGCAGTACTGCCACGGCTTGTGCACAACCGATGATAATCGCATCCCGATACGTAACCTCATGCCCTGTCTTATTCATACGCTTGGTAAGAAACTCACTCAACCACAGCAATATAGCCGTGATGAGCAGACAAATACCCACCAACAGAAGTCCGTTGCCGAAAAAAGCCTCCACTTGGTCTTTGAAGAACATGCCCACAATAAAAACCGGTATCATCGAGACCAGTATCTTTGCCACATAGTCTTTCTCCGCATTCCATTTCATAGTGGTGAATGTGCCACGGAAGAGTTTCGCCACCTCCTGCCACAGGATAACCAATGTGGAGAGTACCGTGGCGGTATGTACTACAATAGCAAATGTCAGGTTCTCTTCACTGGCTGTACCGAGCAGAGCCTGACCTATCTCAAGGTGTCCCGACGAGGATACGGGCAGAAACTCGGTAAGCCCTTGGACAATACCGAGTATAAGGGCTTCCCACCAACTCATTTCGCCTTACCTTTCCACAAAATAGAGAATATCATACTTACGAACCCGAAGAGCGAGATCATCGGTCCTACCGTAATACGGCGCACGGAGAATATGTCTGGGTTGTAGGTCTCGCCGCTCGGTGCTCCTACCATCAATGCAAAGCCAATGATGATAATCACAAACGATACTGCAATGAGTATGATGTTGAGTTTTGGAAGGTTCTGTTTCATATATTTGGTTTGTTTAGATTTCGTACATAGTGTCTGCGCTCATTCGTACATAGCGGCTTGTGGCTACGAGAGACGAGATGAGTGTGATAAGTACGCCAGAGAGCAGGATAACGCCTGCTACGAAAGCGATATTTTGCCACGTAAGTGCAAAAAGCAGAATGCCCATACGGACGTTCACATAATAGACCACGCCAGCCACCACAGCCATAGCAATCAACGATGAGAGCGTGCCGATTAGCAGATAGCGCCATACAAATGGCGACTTGATTGCCCACGGCGTAGCACCCACGAGAGTCATCGTATTGATAAGAAAACGCTTGGAATAGATTTGCAGACGGATAGTGTTGGTAATGAGTACAACAGCAATAATAAGCAATGCCAACGCCACTACCAGCAATGCAATAGATGCGCGTGAGACATTGCTATTCATCAGTTTGGCAAGGTCGCGCTGGTAGATGACCTGATCAATGTATGGAAGTGCCGTTAGACGAGTCGCCAATACCGCCATACTGTCTGGATGGGCATACTCGGCAGACGGATGTATCTCGTATGAGGCTGCAAGGGGGTTATATCCTAAGAAAGCAACAGGGTCTTCTCCCAATGACGCAATATGCTCTTGCAACGCCTCTTCGGAAGAAATGTAACGATAGTCGCTGCAATAGTCGGCAGCCGAGAGCATTGCCTCAAAACGTGCACAAGAAGCAGAGTCAGCAGCCTCAGTCAGCACCGCCGTGAGCGACATATTCTCTTTCATTCGGTGCATAAGCGTACCCGCAGATAGTAGTAGCACGCACTCCATACCCACTAAACACAGTACAAGGGCAACACTGACAGCAGCCGTAATATACATATTCCAAAGACGATGGGAACGAGACATTTCAATTTACAATTAGCAATGTACGATTAACATTAATAATTTTAATATGCCAGCAAAGAGAAAGAGATTGTTCTGTTATTGTTTATTCTTCTTTTTTTTCTTTTTCTCTTCTCTTTATTTCCTCTCTCTATTCATCTATTACTTCCTATGGTCTACTACTATAAGCAAATAAGGGCAGGTGTTTGCACCTGCCCTTATCTAAATTAGTACTCCCAAAGGTCTTGTTCGAAATCGAGCAGTTCTTTTTCGATTCGTTGTTGTTCTTTCTTCACTTCCGCCTCTGTCTTCGCATAGTCGGGAATGAAGCGGTTGTACATATTACCTTCGCCCACAATATAAGAGGTATAGAGGTGTTTCTGAAAGAAATCGTCGAAGGTAACACGGCGAGTCTCGTTCTGCGACGGAATGACATATTGCATAGCCATATATGGGCGCAGTTCATCAAACGGAATCCAGAACATAATCGACTCGCGCAAAGCCGCCATCACATCAGATCCGTCTTTGGTAGAGATCTTATCCGAGTTGAGAGGAGCGATACCGATGATTTTCGAGTGGAGACGTGAAGTGTGCTTGTCGAAGAATACTACCTCTTGGATCAGATACTTCAATTGGTTCTTCACCACAGACTCAAATGGATAGAAGTGGAACGACAATTTATCGCTGATACTGTCGTAGTGTACCAGCATAGCGTCCGACACGGCAATGTCGTAGTGGGTAGGATCGTCTGAATAGTCGGCAGTGGGGTCATCTACAAGAAACATTGTAGGGATGAGTGCTTTCTCCATTGGAGCACCAAAAGTCGGCTTGATGGTCTCTGCATCTTTTTCATAGATAGGCATACCATCAATGATTGCATCCGTGATCACTTGGAACAGGTTACGATAGTCAGGATCGTCCGACTTGGTCGGGAAATAGAGTTGATAGTTCTGCTTGTAACGCATATCAATAATACGATACACATATCGCGCCCATATCACATCATCAATGCGGTGGAACACCTTCACGATTGTATCGTGCGAAGCCGAGTATTCTTCGGTTTGGATCTTGGCGGAACCGAGATTGTCGAAGAACGAGATGACTTGATGCTGCGCATTAGCGACAGTAACGCCAAGCAGGAAGCAGGCTATGATACAAAGTTTCTTCATTATATTGTTCTTTTTAGGAGTATTTTTCTATACCCATCAGGTTCACCTGTTACGGTTTACCGGTTGTTTGGTTTAATTAGTTCAAAGAGAGAGGAATAGGACTCAAGCGAGTGTCTCTTCCGTCAGGACCTTTGGCACGAATATCTGTGATGACTACAATAGCCCCTTTCTTGAGTTTGCCGAGACGGGTCAGTTGGTCTTTGGTAAAGCGATCGCCCTTTGCCTCTGTGATGACACCGTTGATATTAACTTTGAAAGAAGTAATCTTAAACGGCAGGTCAAGCAGACCATCGGGACCATAACTTGCGATAACGGTAGCATTCGGATTGAGCAATGCACCACGGGCGATATTGCCATCCTGATATTCCGTCTCACCGCTCTTGAAATACGCACCCGGTTTCGGAAGGGCTTTCACACGATACTCACGTGACCCCATCGGCTGCATTCTGCCTTCCAATTCGGCAGAAACGGTAATGGTTACTTTCTTGGAAGCATCCCCAGGCTTGATAATCCATAATCCGCCATTGCGTGAAACGGAGGCACCTGCCACATCAACCTTGACTTTCTCGTTGCTGACACCCGGTACCGAGATTGAGAACTGGTTGTTGTAGCCGCGATACATAATATTAAGGTCGTTGTTGGAGATGGTAACACTCGGTTCGCCCACCGTATATTCGCTCTCGAAAGGCAGATATTCCATCTCGCCCGAGGCGGGGTTCAAATAGGCAATCTGCCCCTTGAACTTACGCAGTCCGACCGAGTTGGCCACTACCTCGTAGAGTCCCTGGTCATTAATACGCTGTCCCTCCACATAATATTCGGGGCGTTGGGTAGAATCGACGGCAGCCAGAATAATCTGCGCCGAATACTTACCGCCACGAATTACATAGTCGGACTTCGGAATGATGTAAGCATTCAGTTTGTTTACACGCAAGTCGCCTGCATCGGTACGATCCATAAGATACTGAATCATCTCGCTCTCGGTGGTGCGTACATCATTCTGCATCTTGGTCAGAATGGTGATACTTGCCCCGACTGGCATACCTTCGAAGATAGCCACTTCCCAATCGCAGGAGTCTTTCTCGTGTGCATTCCAACCTTTGTCGGTGGCAAAGACACGGGTAAACTCGTTGCGCAGTTCGGCATCGTTCTCAGCCAAACCAATGATATAGTCGCGATACATAGCCACCATCTCTTTGAGGATAGTACCATTGCCTTGTACAATAGCGTATTGTGCGGTTACGTCCAAGTTGGAGTTGCCCTCGATGTTACGTGCACCGTCGCCTGTGAGTTGCATGCGTTCCGCCACTTTTTTCTGCCCGTCGGCAAGGATGGCGATCTGCGTCTTAAAATCCTGAATATAATAAAAGAGACTATCGGCACGACGTTTCATTTCTAGGGCATCGTCATACCACTCTTGCATCTTCTCGGGGTTTTGGTCGGTAGCCTCTTTGAAATCGCGATAGAGTTTCTCATTGCGGGTTTTCGAAGCCTCCATAGAGGAATGCAGGCTATCATCCACCAGCGTAAAGCCGTTCAGGATGTCTGTACTTACGTTCAACGCCAACATAGCGGTGAGTACCAAGTACATCATACCAATCATTTTTTGTCTCGGGGTTTCCGGACAGTTTTTTGCTCCACCCATACGTCAATTAACAATTAAAAATTAACAATTAACATATAGGTTTATGCCAAGGCATTGAGCATATTGCCGTAGATATTGTTGAGGTCTGCCACTTGTTTTGCCAGTTTAGCCGATGCAGCGGCATACGCCTCGTGGTTCTTTTGTGCCTCCAAAGCAGCCGCATGAATAGACTCTACGTTAGCGGAAACGGCATCCAACGATGCTTTCTGTGCTTTGTAAGCATCCACCTGTGCTTGGAGAGTATTGAGTTGGAGTTCGTAGATAGAGTTGAGTGCACTAACTTTGGCGGAAACCTGTTCTACGGATTGTTGGTAGCCCTTGGTGCCATCCACTGCTTTTTGCATCTCAGTACGAACCGCATCATAAGCGGTGTCCAGACCATCAGTGCTCTTGTTGAGTTTGTCGGAAGCGGCAGCAAAAGAGTTGCCGAGGGCGGCGGAAGCGTTGACCAATGCACCTTGTGCGGAAGCGAATTTGTCTGCTGCTTCGCCGGCAGCTGCCAACTTACCCTCAAGGTTAGAGGTGGAAGTAGCCACTTTGCCGAGTTCGGAGAGTTGTGCTGCAGTTTTTGCCAAGTCGGTGATACCGTCTTTGAGGGCAGCCATCTCGCCTTCGTTCAACGATGGAACAGCAGAACGCGGTGAAGCCACGGGGGCACCGGAAGCCACAGGAGCAGTGCCGTCAGCGACACCTGCACCGAGCAGTGTAGGACGAGCCTGGTGAGATTTCTCTTCGAGCAGTTCGGGTTTTGCACCAAACTCCAACAGTTGCGGGAATACGTTCTCCCAGTGGAACTCGGGGTGCGGTTTATCCAATGTACCGATAAGGAATAAGAATGACTCGGTAAACATACCTATCATAAGCACCGTACTTGCGCCCGGCCAGTGTAATATCTTGAACAATGCACCGATAATAACCACGGATGCACCGACCGAATACACAATGTTTACTACGTTTTTGCCTTTGTAGGACTCGTACCAGTGCATAAACTTTGCCCATGGTCCTTTTTTACCTACCTTTTCTTCTGTTGCCATAAAATGTTAGTTTTTTTAGTTAGTTTTTTGGTATTATACAATCTTTTTTGTCAAGAATTAGTTATTATCAGTCGCCGATATAAGCGCGTACGCAACGGAAGCCGATGTACGGACGGCTCTCATATTGATATTCGTAGGAGCGGACACCGCACTGGAGGAAGTAACTGATGTCCTTCCAACTGCCACCTTTGATGACCTTGCGTTTAAGAATGTCCGGATCGGACTTGCGTGCCATATAGGAATAGTCGGGATTGAGGTCGTGTACCGTAGTGTTGGAAGATGTCTGATAAGCACTATTGGTCCATTCCGCCACGTTTCCTGCCATATCAAACAATCCGAAATCGTTAGGACGGTACTGTGCCACCTTGGTGGTGGTGGTGCCGGTATCGTCGTTATATGCTCCACGGTAGGGCTTGAAGTTGGCAAGGAAGCACCCTTTGCCGTCGCGTGCATAGTTGTTGCCCCACGGATACATAGCCATCTTGCGTCCGCCGCGTGCAGCGTATTCCCATTGTGCCTCGGTAGGCAGGCGGTATTCTTGTGCGGGGATGTCACTATGCGAGTTGAAGAGCATTGTACGCCAGTTGCAGAACGCATGTGCCTGCTCCCACGTAACACCGACAACAGGATATTCGGCATACCCCGGGTGCGAGAAATACATATGGAGCATAGGGTCGTTGAACGAGAATTGGAAATCGCGACGCCATACCAATGTATCGGGATAGATACAGATGATCTTCTTGGTAAGCAGGTCGTTCGGTTCGCGCAAAGGACGGATGATGGTGCTATCCAAGATTCCGCCGTTTTCGTCCACCCAGAAAGTGTCCACACGAACAGACGCTCCCTCCGGGTAACGGCTGGTAGCAACGTCAAACTTGTTGCGCTGGAGCACAGCCTCGTCGTAGTTTACCCATTGGTAACGATAGTGCAGGAAATTGGTTTTCATTGTCCTGCCATCAGAATAGTACATTGGTGCCAGGGCATCTATGATGTCTTCATCCTTGCTATCCCAAGGTATCTTTTTGCGCCAGTTGAGAGAGAAATTCTCCTCGTCAAAGTCCTCATCCTTTGGTTGAACGGCAAAATCAGTCATACCGGCAGCCACGAGATAGGTCATAGCGATAGAGTCGCGCACCCAATGGACGAACTGCATATATTCGTTGTTGGTAATCTCTGTTTCGTCCATCCAGAAAGCCTCTACGGTAGCCATCATAATGTTGTCCTGCTGTTCAAACACAGCGGATTGCGTATTGGTACCCATCATAAAAGACCCCTTTTTGATAAACACCATACCGTAGGGGTTTGCCTCCTTGAAGTTTCCCGGGTTGCGCGCACCTACCAACTCACCGGCCGGCTTATTGCAACTTGCCAACGCGATGGTCAGTACAACCAATGGAAGAATCTTTGTCAGTTTCATATTGTATGTTAAGTATTTATTTCTTAAATAAGTTTTATAAAATGTGTTTTTATAGTCCTCAAAAAATCGCCTATCCTATGCGTATCCTATGCGCATCCTATAACGATTTAGAGGTAGCGGACACTTTTATATTTATTAGTACGTTTGGGTTTCAGGATATCAAATCCGTATGCCAGATAGATTTCGTGCGAACCATAACTCTCAAGCAGCAGTTTGCCGGTAGGGAGTTCGCAACTATATCCCAACTGCAACCCTGATATGATGTCAATATTCACCAGTATATTCACGCTTCCCGCAATACGGTAGCCCAATCCCCAACGATACCGATCTTTATATTCGCATAGCAATGTGGCATTCAGATCCCATGATCGGAAATCGGACATCAGCATCGCACTCGGCTTGAGTTGCCACTCCCGATGGTCTTTGAAGCGGTAGTTGTAGCCTCCCGCTACGTACATCGTTCCGCACAGATGCAGGGTGGAGTGGTCGTCCCAATTGATTTTCGGTTGTGTGAGGTGGCTGTAACTGCCTCCGACCCACCAAGTGGAGGTGGAGTAGTAGATGCCGAGCCCCATATCGAAAGACATCCCCGATTTGCTCCCCTTGGGTATTACCTCGTCGGTCTGGTCGAAATAGTCGGAACCGCTCAAGTCTTTCAGGTTTACGCTGTCTCCCTTAAAACCGACGTTGATAAATCCCAAGTCTATGCCAAAACTCAAATAGCCTTTTCCTAATTTCTGCCGGTAGGCATACTGTACGTAGAATGCCTGGTTGGTAAACAAACCATATCGGTCGTTTAGGAAGCGTACGCCTGCACCGTGCCGGGTTTTGCCTATTACAAAGGGCGAAGTGAATGAAAACCAAGTGGTCATCGGAGCATTCGTGATATCCACGTACTGCATACGGTGCATACCTGCCACTTTCATCAGGTCGCCTTCTCCCGCCGCTGCGGGATTATAGGCTGTAGGCAAATACATATATTGTCCTATTTGGGGGTCAAATTGCGCACGCACAACGATGGCAGCAACGACCATCAAACACAGAACAATATACCTTTTCACATTTCTATTCCCTGTATGATTACTCAATACTCGTCTTCGTTAAAGAAGAAATCCTCGTCGTTGGTCGGGTAGTCGGGCCAGATGTCCAGGATGCTATCGTATATTTCCTCATCATCGTCTTCCAATTCCTGAAGATTTTCAATAACTTCCATAGGTGCACCAATGCGGTTGGCATAGTCCAACAACTCATCTTTGGTAGCAGGCCAAGGTGCATCCTCTAATTTTGATGCTAACTCTAACGTCCAATACATAATTTTTCGCCAAAAGTTATAAGTTATTATTTATTCTCAACAAACTGATTGTCAGTATGATACAAATCAAGAAAACGCCGTGTGAACACGGCTGCATACCCAAAACGGGTATATTTCCTCGAAATTATCGTGCAAAAGTAGTAAAAACTTTCGGTCTGTGCAAGAAAATTCTGCAACATTTCACATTTTTCGGCATTTTATTGCGCTCATTATTTGACACAACGGCGTAAAAACGGATTTACTTCTGCCAAATTGCCATTTCAATATGCTCTTTCTCGCCCACGGTGCGTGCCAAAACAAAAAAATAATCACTCAGTCGGTTGATGAACCGGCATTCGTCGGGGCGTGGGTGGTCGATAGCCACCATCTGTCGTTCCAGCCGTCGTGTGGTGGTGCGGCAGATATGGCATCGTGCCACGATTTCGCTTCCGGCTGGCAGAATGAATGCACGCAATGGCGGGAGGAGGGTTTGCATATCGTCGATCCATAGTTCCAACTGCCGTGTATCATCTGCGGTGAGCCATTCTCCCGGGGCTTGGCTGAGTGAGGCTCCGAGGTTGAACAGTTTGTTTTGAATCCAAAGGAGTTGTGTATCCCAAGCGGCGCACTCGGGGGATTGCGCAATGGCAGCACGGAGCATACCAACCCATACATTCAGTTCGTCTGCTGTGCCATAGGTTTCGAGGCGCGGATCCGCTTTGCTTACCCGACGGTTGTCAGCCAGCGATGTCTGTCCGGCATCGCCGGTTTTGGTATAGATACTCATAGACGTAGGGTGTAATTTTTGTGTAAATAATGCGGGTCGAAGAATACGATACCTGCGTTCCGGATGTCCATAGTGGAACTAACCATAGGGTGTCGGCAAATCTGTAACCACGCCTTGTGCATTTGTGGCGAATAGTGGATGTCGTCAATAATAAAAACGCTCTTCTCATTTGTCTGCCGTGCCAGATATTCAAAATATCGCAATGTTGCTTCTTCCGTGTGGTTGGCATCGATGTAGGCGATGTCAATACTCTCGCGCATATAATTATATAATGTGTCGTTGATGTTTCCCTCTATGAGGTGGATATTGTTCAGGTTGAGTTTTGACCAGTTGCGACGGGCGATGTCCGCCACTGCGGGCGAGCCCTCGAAAGTGGTGATACGGTTGCGGGAGTCGGGAGCCGCCAGATAGGCGGTGGTGATGCCGAGCGATGTGCCGAGTTCGACTATCTCCAACGGGCGTTGTGCCTCATGTCCGATGTGGGCGATCCACTTAAAGAGCAGTTGCCCGACCCGCGGGGATTCGAGACTTGTGCGGGCGATGTGGGCTATAGTGCGCCGGTAAACAGAGCCTTTGGTGTCGGCACCCGTACCGAAATCCGTTATCTCGATGGTTTGGTCGGTATGCAGCATAGCCTGCCGGCGTTTCTCTATGGGGGTGAAGCAGTAGTAGGCATTGGTGTCGTACATCAGCATACGCACCAAATAGAATAGATAGGGCGAATGAATACCCTCGCCGCCTGTGTTCCATGCGGTGAGATAGTGGTGCAGGTATGCGCCGATGCGATAAAGAGTGTCTTTCATCTGCATTATGCCCGCAAAGATACACGTTTTTTTCGGAATGTGCAAGCAAAATGGCAATTTTCGTCTTGTGTAAATCAGAAATTAGTTGTAACTTTGTCGGCAAAAATAACATTACGCATTATGTATTACACATCGTATACCCGATTACGCATTACGCATTACGCATTATGTATTATAGGGTTGTTTCTGCCATTGTTGGTATGGGGCAAGACGTATAGTCCGAAGGATGTGCCCGACCCGAAAAAGAGCGGACAGTGGGAGTATGTGAGCAACCCCGACGGTATCATCGGTGAGGAAGATGTGGTGTACCTGAACAAGTGCGCCCGCATGCTGGAAGAAAAGACCCAAGCCGAAATGGCAGTGGTGGCGATACAGAGTATCGGCGATCAGGATATGTTTGACTTTACCTATCAGTTGTTTCAACTGTGGGGTGTCGGCAAGGAGGGCAAGAATACCGGTGTACTGGTATGCTTTGTACTGGATTCGCACGACATACGTATTATGACGGGGCAGGGTATCGAGGGGGTGCTGCCCGATGCGGTGTGCAAACGGATTATCGAAGAGGATATGATTCCCTCGTTCCGCGAGGAGAAATACGGCGAGGGGTTGTGCCTCGGTGCGCTGCGGATTTACGAGAAATGCACATCGGGGGATGCTCCTGAGGAACTGCTCAATATGAAATCCGTTACCCGCCGCAACAAGGTGCAGCAGGAGGAAGAACCATCGTGGTTGGGTTCGCTGATTGGCGGAAAAGTAAAAGAGGTGGTGCGGGAGATTCTCTTTGTTTTTTTAGTTATTATTGTACTTATTGCCCTTTCCTGTTGGGCTGTCTATCACTCCCATAAATGTCCGAAATGCGGCAGACACACGCTCAGCACCCGCCAGAAGACGCTTGTCGCCGCCACGTATGCGGCAACGGGGGTGGGTTTGACTATCAAGAGTTGCAAGCACTGCGGCTACAAGCACGAGGAGAGATTTACCATCCCGAAACTGACCAAGACCACCACCTACACGGGCGGCGGGCATTATGGTGGCGGACACCACCATAGCAGCGGCAGTTCGTTTGGCGGCTTCGGCGGTGGCAGTTGGGGCGGCGGCAGCACGATGGGTGGCGGTGCCGGGGGTAAGTGGTGATGTTTCTATTCTGAAGATTTGCCGTTCATTGTCTATTGCAAAGTCCGGTGGATGTCGGGTGGATGTCGGGTGGATAGCCTTTCCTCGGTTGGTAAAAATGCGGGGTAGGAGTGGCAAAATGAAGAAAAATGGGAAAAATGCGCAAGAGTACCAGCACAGACGAAAAAATTGTTGTATCTTTGTAGCAGTTTTTTTAAATGCACAATGCATAATGCACAATGCGTAATTTACAAATTTACAAACTTACAAATTTACAAATTATGAAGAAACTTATTCCTTGGATTGTTGTATTAGCCGTAGTGGCACTGATTGGTATCTGGTTTGCGGGCGATTACAACGAGATGGTGAGCAAAGAAGAGAGTGTGGAAACATCGTGGGGCGATGTACAGACCTATTACCAGCGTCGTGCCGACCTGATTCCAAATCTGGTGAATACCGTCAAAGGCTATGCGGAACATGAGAACACCACTCTGCAGGAGGTAATAGAGGCGCGTGCAAAAGCCACTCAGATAACCGTTGACCCTGCGAATGCTACCCCCGAACAGTTGGCAGCATATCAGTCGGCGCAAGGCGAGTTGAGCCAAGCACTCGGGCGATTGATGGCTATTTCGGAGGCATACCCTGACCTGAAAGCCAACACTAATTTCCGCGACTTGCAGGCACAACTGGAGGGAACGGAAAATCGTATTGCAGTGGCACGGCAGAACTACAACGAGAAAGTAAAAGATTTCAACACCTATATCCGCCGTTTTCCGAAAAACATCGTGGCATCGATATTCGGTTTTGAGAAAAAGAACTACTTTGAGGCGGATACTGCGGCAGCAAAGGCACCCGAGGTGAATTTTTGATTACGACAAAGAACGGAACGTGGAACAAAGAACAATGAATAAAGGACAAAGAACAAAGAAAGAAATGACTTTGAGCCGGAAGTGTTTTGTCTTTTGTTCTTTAGTCTCGGGGGCGGTCTTTGTTCTTTAGCGGAACGAAGTGGAGCGGTCTGACAAGAAATGATTGAGATAAAAGAAGAAACGGTGTATGCAGTGCTGGTGGGGTTGATTACCCCGGAGCAGTCGGAAGAACGCACCAAAGAGTATTTGGACGAGTTGGCTTTCTTGGCGGATACGAACCATATCGTACCCGTCAAGCGTTTTGTACAGCGTCTGGAGCAACCGAACACAAGTACCTACGTAGGTGAAGGCAAGTTGCAGGAGATAAAAGAGTATATAAACTCCCCCGCCCCCCTCAAAGAGGGGGTACAATCAGTACAGCCGTCGAGCCCCTCCTTTGGAGGGGTTGAGGAGGTCGGGACGAATCGTCGTGTTATCTCTGTCGTCATTTTCGATGACGAACTCTCGCCCCGCCAGTTGCGCAATATAGAGCGGGAACTGAACACGCTGCCCAACGGCAAGATGGGGCAGGTACGGGTAATGGACAGGACGATTCTTATCTTGGAGATTTTTCTGCAACGGGCGCAGACCAGTTACGCCAAGACGCAGGTGGAGATGGCTCACCTGCAGTATATGCTTCCCCGACTGACCCGAATGTGGTCGCACCTTGACCGTCAGCGTGGTGGCGGCACAACGAGCCGTGGTATGGGTGAAACCCAGATTGAGGCGGACAAGCGGATTATCGGTCAGCGTATTGCCCTGCTGCGCGAAGACCTGAGAAAGATAGACAAACAGATGGCGACCCAGCGGCAGAACCGCGGCAAGATGGTGCGTGTGGCACTGGTGGGTTATACCAACGTGGGCAAATCGACGTTGATGAACCTGCTGAGCAAATCGGACGTGTTTGCCGAGAACAAACTCTTTGCCACACTGGATACCACGGTGCGAAAGGTTACGATAGACAACCTGCCTTTCCTGTTGAGCGACACGGTGGGATTTATCCGCAAACTGCCGCACCACCTGGTGGAATCGTTCAAATCGACCTTGGACGAGGTGCGCGAGGCGGACTTGCTGATACACGTGGTGGACATCTCGCACCCGAACTTCGAGGAGCAGTATGAGGTGGTGGAAAAGACGATCAACGACCTGCTGACCCGCAAGGAGGTAGTGCAGGATGGCAAACCGTGGTCGGGCAAGAACAAAGAGAAGCACGTGGAGAAACGCGTGGCGGATATACCGCGTATCGTGGTTTTCAACAAGATAGATGCTTTTACCTACACGCCCAAAGAGGAGGACGATCTGACACCCGTGCGCCGAGAGAATATATCGCTTGAGGAGTTGCAACGGACATGGATGGCGAAACTGCAGGACGATTGTATCTTTATCTCGGCGAAGAACAAAGACAATATAGAGGCGTTGAAACAGTTGATGTACGACCGTATCAAGGCGATACACGTGAAACGGTACCCGTACAACGACTTTATCTTCCAGCGGTACGAATAGGGGCGCTATTTTGGATAAAGAACGTGGAACAAAGAACGAAGAATAAAATGGTGTTGAACAGTCGAGAGTATTTTGTTCATTGTCTTTCAGCCTTTGTTCTTAAGTCCTAACAGGACGGTCAAATAACTAAATATACAATGACAAAGTACATTTTTGTAACCGGTGGTGTGGCTTCCTCGTTGGGGAAGGGAATCATCGCTGCCTCGTTGGGTAACCTGCTCAAAGCCAGAGGTTTCCGAGTAACGAACCAAAAATTGGATCCGTATATCAACGTGGATCCGGGGACGCTCAACCCCTACGAGCACGGTGAATGTTACGTAACGGAAGACGGGCATGAGGCAGACTTGGACCTCGGACACTACGAGCGTTTCTTGGACGTGCGTACCCACAAGGCAAACAACATCACTACGGGACGTATCTATCAGACGGTGATTGAGAAAGAGCGTCGTGGTGATTTCCTCGGCAAGACGGTGCAGGTAGTGCCGCATATCACCGATGAGATTAAACACCAGATACGCCTTTTGGGCGAGACGGGCAAATATGACTTTGTCATTACGGAAATAGGAGGTACGGTGGGCGATATCGAGAGCCTGCCCTATATTGAGGCGGTGCGCCAGATGCGCTGGGAACTCGGACGCGACTGCTGCTGTGTTCATCTTACCTATGTGCCGTATCTGGCTGCCGCCAAGGAACTGAAAACCAAGCCGACGCAGCACTCGGTGAAAGACCTGCAGCAAGAAGGCGTGCAACCCGATATTATCGTGCTGCGTACCGAACATACTATTCCGCAGGATGTGCGCCGCAAGGTGGCGTTGTTTTGCAATGTGGCACAGGACTGCGTAGTACAATCGATAGATGCGCCGACTATCTACCGTGTGCCGCTCAATATGCTGGCAGAGGGGCTGGATATGGCGGTACTGCGTTGTACGGGTTTTGACATAGACAAAGTGCCTGCGCCCGATATGACCCGTTGGAATACCTTTTTGCAGCACTTGGAGGGTGCCAAAGAGGAGGTGCGGATTGCTATCGTGGGCAAGTATGTGCAACTGCAGGACGCCTATAAGTCAATACGCGAATCGCTGACCCATGCAGCGGCATACAACGACCGCAAACTGGTGCTGACGTCTATATTGAGCGATGATCTGACGGCGGAGAATGTAGCCGGGAGGCTGGCGGGGCAGCAGGGTATTGTGATTGCGCCGGGGTTCGGTTCGCGCGGCGTGGAGGGCAAGTTTGTTGCACTCAAATATGCCCGCGAAAACAAGATACCATGCTTTGGTATCTGTATGGGAATGCAATGTATGGCGATTGAATTTGCCCGTGATGTACTTGGGTATTCCGATGCCAACTCTACGGAGTTTGACCCGCAGACCACGCACAATGTGATTGATATGATGGAGGCACAGAAACAGATGGTCAACAAGGGCGGTTCGATGCGTCTGGGGGCGTATCCGTGCCGGCTGAAAAAGGGCAGCAAAGTGGAGCAGATCTACGCTCCTTTGCTGAAAGACAATAGCGATATTATCTATGAGCGTCATCGCCATCGCTATGAGTTCAATCATGACTATCAGGTAGATTTTGAGCAGCACGGAATGGAGTGTGTGGGCATCAATCCCGAATCGGGATTAGTGGAGATACTGTGTCTTAAAGACCATCCGTGGTATATCGGCGTGCAGTTCCACCCAGAATATTCGTCCACTGTGCTTCACCCGCATCCGCTGTTTGTAGACTTTGTCAAGGCGGCAACCAAAGTAAATTTGTAAAATGTGTAAGTGCGTAAATTTGTAAATTATGCGAAGTGTAGAACTGAATAACTGTGTTTTCGACGAGTATATTCCTGTGAATAAGATACAGGAGGCGGTGAAAGCCGTAGCGGAGCGTATCAATACAGACTATGCAGGGCGCGAACCGCTGTTTGTCTGCGTACTGAACGGAGCCTATATCTATGCCGCTGACCTGTTCCGCTCCATCAATCTCCATTCAGAGATAACCTTTGTTCGGCTCAAATCGTATGAAGGGACATCCACAACGGGCAATGTACGAATGATTGTTCCGCTGCAAGAGGAGGTAAGAGGCCGCGATGTGATTGTGGTAGAAGATATTGTGGATACGGGTATCACGATGCACGGCTTCAAGCAGTTGCTTCGTGAGCAAGGCGCACGTTCTGTGGCTGTTACGGCGTTTCTCTTCAAACCCGAAGCATTGCAGCACTCCGACTCGGAGCCAGAGTATGTGGCATTCCGTATTCCGAGAAAATTTATTCTTGGTTACGGGTTGGATTACGACGGCTATGGGCGCAATTTGGATGCGGTATATGCCCTGCGCGACTGATTTTATTTGGCAATATCAGAAATAAGTTGTATCTTTGCGCAAAATAGAAATACCTAAAAAGGAAAATAATATGAATGAAGAACTGACACGTGTGATGGCCGTAGCCCAGTCGTGGCTTGACGGCAATTATGATGCCGAGACGAAGGCACAAGTGAAAGCAATGATGGATGCCGAGGATAAAACGGAACTCATTGATAGTTTTTATCGTACCTTGGAGTTCGGTACGGGCGGTTTGCGCGGTATTATGGGACCGGGTACCAACCGTATGAACAAGTATATCGTGGCACAGGCTACACAGGGTTATGCCAACTATCTGCTTAAGGTACAAGCCGAGAACGGCTTCAAGAATGTGCAGAACGGGCAGGTGGCTGTGGTGGTAGGGCATGACTGCCGCAACAATGGTCGTCTGTTTGCTGAGACCGTTGCCCATGTGTTCTCTGCCAATGGCATCAAGGTGTATCTGTTTGAGAGCCTGCGTCCTACACCGGAAGTAAGTTTCGCTATCCGTCGCTTGAAATGCCAGGGCGGTGTGAATGTTACTGCGAGTCATAACCCGAAAGAGTACAACGGTTATAAAGCATATTGGGAGGACGGTTCGCAGGTGCTCCAACCGCATGACCAGGGTATCATCAATGAGGTGAACAAAGTGAAGATGGAGGATGTAAAATGGGAAGGCAACAAAGACCTGATTGAGATTATCGGCGGAGAGATTGACTACGACTATATGATGGCGGTGAAGACCGTGATGATTGATCAGGATGTGATTCTGCGCCAAAGCGACCTGAATATCGTTTATACGCCGTTGCACGGGGCTGGGCGTCAGATTGTACCGATGTGCCTGCGCTCATGGGGTTTTCAGAACATTCACGTAGTGCCCGAGCAGATGGTGATTGACGGCAACTTCCCGACGGTGGTCAGTCCAAACCCCGAGAACGCAGAGGCGATGACGATGGGTATGAAACTTGGTACGAAACTGAATGCCGACCTGGTGATTGCCAGCGATCCCGATGCTGACCGCTTGGCTGTCGTATGCCGCGATGACGAGGGCAAATGGGTGATCATCAACGGTAACCAAACCTGTATGATGTTTGCGTACTACAACATCAAAGCCTTGAAACGTCTTGGCAAGATGCGTCCGGAGAACTATTTGGTGAAAACTATCGTTACCAGCGAGGTGATCCGCCGTATTGCTGACAAAGAGGGGGTTACGCTTACCGACGAATATACGGGTTTCAAGTGGATTGCCAACCGTATCCGTATGTGGGAGGGTACACACAAGTATATTGGCGGCGGCGAGGAGAGTTTCGGCTGGCTTGGTTATGATGCTGTGCGCGATAAATGTGCGCCTTCTGCCATCTGTCTGATTAGCGAAATTGCTGCATATGCCAAAGATCAGGGTATGTCGCTTTACGAGTACCTTCTCAATATATATAAGGAGTTCGGCTTTCAACGTGAGACAACTATCAATGTGGTGCGCCCCGGTAAGGCAGGTGCAGAGGAAATACAGCAGATGATGGCGAACTATCGCCAGAACCCTCCTAAGGAGATCGCAGGCGAGAAAGTGATCCGTATGAAAGATTATAAGTCGCTGGTAGAGAAAGACCTTGTGGATGGCGAATGGAAAGAGCAACCGATTACGATGGCGCTTAACGCTACCAGCAATGTCCTGCAGTTCTTCACCGATGGCGGACTGAAAGTAAGTGTCCGTCCGTCCGGTACGGAACCGAAGATCAAGTTCTATTTCGAGATACCTGCCGATATGCCTACTACGGCAGACTACAAAGCCGCTACAGCAGCCGCTGAAGCCCGTGTGCCGGCTATTAAGGCTAGTTTGGGATTGGAATAAATTAGACGAGACTGAAGTGCGAAAAAGAGAGGTCGCTCATTAGGGCGATCTCTCTTTCGTATATGAATCGTATGATAACTTGGTGATGAACCAAATAATAAGTAAGGTTGCGTTTGATTTGCTGTAGAGTAGGCAAAACAATAAACGACTTGCTAAAAAGGCAAGTCGTTTATTGTTTGTGGGCGTTTACGGATTCGAACCGCAGACCCTCTGCTTGTAAGGCAGATGCTCTAAACCAGCTGAGCTAAACGCCCTTTTCATCATTGTGGAGAACCTCATCAGGTTAATTCCTTCCCGAAAGCGAGTGCAAAGGTACTGCTTTTTTCTGAACCGTGCAAATGTTAGTGCATTTTTTTTGCAAAAAAATGCCAGTTGAACCATTTTTGATACTGCCAGCGGTAAAATACCATATATAGTAGTCCTGTTATGAGCAGTCCGACGCACATACCGCCCAATACATCGGCGGCAAAATGTTGCGATAGATAGATGCGCGAGTAGCCACCGAGGGCAGCAAGGAAGAAACAAAGAGCCTGAAGGACGAAATTTGTGAATTTGTAAGTTTGTAAATTTGTAAATTGATTTGCGTACTTATGCAGTAAGTTGGTACTGATAATACAAAGGGCAAAGAATAGTGCAAAGAAGGTGGTGGTATGTCCGGACGGGAAAGAATAGAAACGGCTCATAGTAACACCGTCCACAAGCGGGAGTTGTATGTCAGGATAGTTGGCAGCGAAATAGGTCATCGGACGCGGTGCATCGGCAATACGTTTGAGTATTTGTGTAGCAAGTCCGGACAGGAGTGTGCCAGAAAGAGTAAATACCGCCCAACCTATTTTGTAGAACAGCAGAGCAATGCATACGATATAGGGTACCCATTCGCCAATTTGAGTATAGTATTTGTAGAAAGTATCAAGTAAGGGGGTATGGCGGTTGCAGAGAAGCAGGTGCAGTTCGGCTTTTGGGATGCATAGCAGACAAATACTCAATGCTATTATCAGCATAAGGCAGAGCGTAAGAAAAACACTGTTCCGGCGGAGAAAGTTCATAGGTTGCAAATGATAAAACGCTACAAAGGTACGAAATAAACGGCGTAATGCCAAATAAAAATCGGCTGCTTGACGAAATCAGGCAGCCGACTTTTATTATTCTATCTTTCTATTATTCAGTAGGGATGTCTTTATTGATATTCTCGCTGCCAATAAGCGCATAGAATAGGATGTAGAGGAGACCGATGATGGGGACTATGTAGGAAAGCAGGTAGCCTACGTGGTCGGCAAGCATATTCTGGAAGAAAGGCAGGATACCGCCACCGCAGACGAGTGCCATAAAGATACCGCTGGCAGCGGGGGTATATTTACCGAGTCCTTCGGCAGCGAGATTGAAGATGGCACCCCACATCACGCTGGTCATCAGACCGCAGAGGAACATAATAATCATACTGATAGGCAACTCAACCCCCTTGAAGGTAACGACCCAAGTCTCGGGGAAGAACATCACGCAGAGAAGCATCACGATAGCTGTAGCGGAAACGGCAGCGAGCATAGGCTTGCTGCTGACCTTACCCCCGATAGCACCACCGAGGAGACGTCCGCACATCATCATCAGCCAATAGAGACCGACTACGGTACCCGCAATAGCAGGACCAACCAAAGGATCATTGGACATATAGAGGTTTGCGGTGTTCGGAATACCCACCTCAACACCGACATAGAAGAATATGGCGATAGCACCAAGCACAAAATGGCGGAACGACATCGGGGTGTATTTGTCCTTGTTGAGACGTGCGGCTGCACGCTGTTCGGCAGTCTCAATATGCGGTTCGGGGATATTGGTGAAGAATATAACCAAGAAAGCGACCACGAAGATGATCATTGCAGTGAGCATAGCAGGGGCAGCATCGGAAACAGAGGCGGTGCTTGCCTGCCCCCCGATAAGATAACCCAAGAAAATAGGTGCGATAGTACCTCCGATAGAGTTGCACGAACCACCGAACTGAATCAACTGGTTGCCGCGCTTGCCACCGCCCCCGAGGGTATTCAGCATAGGGTTGACCACGATATTGAGGAGACACATAGAGAAACCGGCGATGAATGCACCGAGTACATAGACGCCGAAACTTTCGGCATAGCCGCTCAGCCACTGTACACCGACACCGATGAAGCCGACGGTTACTGCCAGCAGAGAGGTGAATTTGTAGCCTGTGCGCTTAAGAATGATACCACCGGGAATACCCATACAGGCGTAGGCAATGAAATTGGCGAGTGTACCGAGTTGTGACATAGCATTCGATGCACCGAACTGGTTTTTCACGATGACGCCCATCGAACCTGCAAAGTTGGTAACGAAGGCAATCATAAAAAAGAGGAGAAACATCACTACAATTGGCAGTATGTTTCGGGACTGATTGTTACTCATAGTATATTGTTTTTTATCGTTTAATGACGGAGATGTATGGAAAATCTAGAAAAACCAGAAGATCTAGAAGATCTAGAGGATCTAGAAGAACTAGAAGAACTAGAAGAACTAGAAGAACTAGAAGAACTAGGGTATCTACTATAGATTATTTTGTAAGAAAAGCATCAGGCGGCGGTGGAGATGGGTGTAGTTGTTGCGTTTCTTGAGGAAATGGTTGTCATCGGGATAGATCTGCATCTCGAACTGCTTGTTTGCCTGAACGAGGGACTCTATATATAATAAGGTGTTCTGTGCGTGGACGTTGTCGTCGGCGAGACCATGCACGATGAGCAGTTTGCCGTTGAGCCGGTCGCCTTTGTCGGTAAGGTTGCTTAGGTTGTAGCCACTCTCGTTGACTTGCGGGCGGCGCATATACCGCTCGGTGTAGGCAGAATCGTAGAGCCGCCAGTCGGTAACAGGAGCGATGGCGATGCCGCAACGGAAGGGGCTGTCGGGTCGGGACATGGTAGTGAGTGTCTGGAAGCCACCGTAACTCCAGCCGCAGAGGCATAGACGGTCAGCATTGACATAGGGCAATGATTGGAGATAGCGGGCAGCACTGATCTGGTCTTGTGCCTCGACCTGACCGAGTTGCATATAGGACGCATTGCGGAATGCCCGTCCTCGGCAGTCGGTACCGCGTCCGTCCACACAGGCAACGATATAGCCCTCGTGGGCGAGGTAGTACTCCCAGCGCTTGTGCCATAGGTCGAGGACCCGCTGGCTCTGCGGCCCCGAGTACTGAATCATCAGAACGGGGTATTTCTTGGTCTTATCGAAGTCTTTTGGGAGGAGTAACCAACCATTGAGCAGATCGCCCCGCTCAGTAGTGAACGAGAAAAAGGTTTTTTCGGGAATACTGAGAGCCGCCCAGTCCTTTGCCACGTCGGCATTGTCTTCCAATACTTTGACTTTGCGCTTGGAGCCGTCTTTGGAGAGGGTATAGAGCGTGTAGGTGTTCGGTTGGCTGACAGACCGGTAGTTGTCTATCATCTGGCGGTAGTTGTCCGAGAAAAAGAGGTCGTGGGTACCCTCACCGTCGGTGAGCCGGACAGGCGTACCTTTTTTGAGGGAAAGCATATAGCCCTGACGCGTCTGCGGGGTGGCAGCGGCTTGATAATAGAGTGTTTGGGTGGATTCGTCGAAAGCGTAAATGGCGGTCAGGTCGGTGCCGTCGGGCGTCAGTTGCTTTTGCTGAATGCCCTGTGCGGAATAGAGGTATGCCGCACGCCAGCCACTTTTCTCGCTGAGGACGATGAAACGGTTGTCGGAGAGCCATTGCCATTGGTCGAACAACTCATAGTCTATGAAATAGTCGCGGCTCTCTTCTTTGTAGAGAGGACGGGAGACGGTGGAGCGGGAGTTGCAGAGCAGGACATCCATGCGGGTCTGGTCGCGGTTGAGACGGAGTACTGCCAATTCGGCGGGTTGCTCGGTCTTGCCCTGCATAACGGGGTTTGTCCAGCGCAGGCGGGGTAGATAGACATCCTCATCGGGGTCGTGTGTCTGCATGGTGCGAATGGTCTTGTTACGAATATCATAGACGCAGACGGAGACCTGTGCATTGGGTTCACCGGCTTTGGGGTAACGAAGGGAGGCTTCGCGGGGGTAGGTAGTTCCTAAAAATTCCTGCCACGTAAAAGTGGGGACATGGGTTTCGCCAAGACGGACAAATGCCAGTTGCTTGGAGTCGGGCGAGAAAGCAAACAGGCAGGTAACGCCGAATTCCTCCTCGTAGAGCCAGTCGGCGATGCCATTGATGATTTCGGGGTTCTCATCGTGGGTAACGGCTACTTCGGTGCCGAAATCGAGTTTGTGCAGATAGAGGTTGTTGCCTTTGGCAAAGGCGATGTAACGCCCATCGGGAGAGAGAACGGCATCGCGCACGAGTGTATCGCTCAGGTGCTTGCGCGTACCTTTCTGTGTATCAACGATGTAGTAATCGGCAAGGAAGGAGCGGCGGAACAACTGCTGTTCGTTCTCGTATTCAAGGCGGTAACGACCGGTAGAGGTGTTGCCGAGAATGCTGTCGGTTTGCTCAACGGAAAGTTTGCGGGCATTGTATTTGCCGTCCAAGATGTCGGTCAGCAGATCGGCGTGCAATCCGGTCGATAGCACCACTGCAAAAAGAAGCGTGTATATCCGTTTTTTCATAAGTATTCTCCTTTGCCGCAAAGCGGCAAGAAATCTAAATAAATCTTTTACATTTTGTATTCCTATAATTGCCTTAAATCTTATTCGCCTGCGGCGGAGAAGTTGGCACTAATAGTTATAGGTTCGGTATGGAAAAATACAACATTTTTGAATGGGCAGGTGAGGCTTATCCACAGGGTATCCACCCGACATCCACCTGACAATTCAACTATTGCGCAAAGATAGGAAAAATAAATCATTTATGCAAATGTATGGTCTTTTTGCCATTTACGATGTACAATTTGTAAATTCCTATTTGCAGAGTTTGTTGTATGTCGTTTCCTCCGGTTATCAAGTGAATATCGGAGCGTTTCGGGTAGGAAGTGTAGCGGGTAGGTGATTCGTTTACAGGTGCTTCGTAAAGAAGGGCTTGGTAAACCAGTGTATTGCCGTTGAGACGTACGATTTTGCCGCAATAGTTTTTGTCGGCATCGACATCGATCCACAGGGCGGACACCATATCGCCTTGGGCATCCGGCAGGAAGAAAGCGATGGTTTCATCGGGCAAGACACGATACCGCCAGCGGGTGGGGGTGTCGGACAGTTTGTTGTTTTTACAACCGATTGACTGCGAGGACGAAAGGTGGGTGATGGTAGCGGTACTGTCAGCGGAAAAATCGATGTAATAGACCATCTCGGGCGCAATATCGAATGTGCGCTCGTACCACAGGCTGTCGGTGGTAGCGAGAGTGATTTCCCGGGCAGGGATGGCAGAGGCGGATATGGCACCTGTATAAACTGCGTTGAGAACGGGAAAGGCAATGGCGTAATAACCGCTTTGGCAGTCGGTGCGCTGCAAGAGATCGGGTGTTTGGATGTCATCGGAATAGACCGCATAGAGGGTGCCGTCTTGGCGGGGGTGATAGACCGTTTCGGGGGCATAGATTTGCGGGCGGACGGTAGTTTTCTCGATGGGACTTTCTGCCCAGCCGAGGAATTTCCAACCATCTTCATTCGGGAGGGCAGGTAGTATGATGCCTGCCCCGGTTTGAGTCTCTGTCAGGCGGGAGTGTAAACCTGTCTCTGTTTGCAAATCAACGGAATACGGACGTAAGGCGGCTTTTTGCCAGACAATGTCGTATCGGGCGATGTAGAGCGAGTTGGTGGTGGCGTCGATGCGAATAGTGATGTTGCCGTCGGTGGCTTTGACTACAGGGTTGAACGTGTGGGGAATGTCCATTGAGTCGGTGGTGTAGGTGCCACTCCATTGGTCGAAACCGCTGTTGGCGATACTCCAGACGGTTTGCCCGTCCACTGTCATTTGCAGCGTGCCCGCACCCGCAGACTTGTTGGAACGCATAGAAAGGGTAACAGATTGGATTTCTGTGTTTTGCCAGCCTGATAGGGTGAGTGTGGCGGATTGTCCTGCGGTCATCTGTCCTTTTCTGCCGGTGCAGACATATTCGGTGGTGGCATCTTCGGGGAGGATGCCGCTTGTGGATACTTTTTTGTTGGTTTCGACGGTAAATGTGGTGATTAGGGCAATAAGAGCAAACATAAAAAATCAATTTATCCACAAAGGTAAAGTGAATTTTACACATTGGCAATTTTTCGATGAATAAAAGGCAATAATTTTCGTATATCGGAAAAATATCGTAACTTTGCACGCATTTTATGTGGGTAGGTGTGGTGTCCTATGCCGCAAACGGCAAGAAATATAGGTAAATCTTTGTTTTTACATCCATAAATTGCTATAAATCTTATTCGCCTACGGCGGCAAAGCAAGGCAATTTGCTTATATTGACTTGATAGTGTATTAAAAAATGTAAATCTTTTTTGAGTGGAAGGACATACTATCCTATGCGTATCCTAAGCGCATCCTATAACGATTTAGAGGTGAGACGGAATAAAAGATAAAAACAAAAATATATTAACATTTATGCAACAAATCAAACTGAAACGTGGTTTGGACATACCTTTTGAAGGCGCGGCAGCATTGACGCTTGGTAGCGTGAATCGTCCTGCGGTCTATCATATTGTGCCCGACCATTTCGCCGGCATTACACCGAAACTGATGGTGCATGAAGGCGACAGCGTGAAGGCGGGTTCTCCCCTGTTTCACGACAAGGCATTTGAGCAGATGTTGTTTACATCGCCTGTAAGCGGTAAGGTAGTGGCTATAGTCCGCGGCGACCGCCGGAAAGTGATGTCGATTGACATTGAGGCAGATGCCAGCATTGCGTATGAGACGTTTGATAAGTCTGCTGATATCAAGTCCCTGCTGCTCCAGTCGGGTCTTTGGTGTCTTATCAAGCAGCGTCCTTACGACTGCATTGCTATGCCGAGCAAGCAACCGAAGGCTATTTTTGTCTCGACTTTCGACAGTGCACCCGTGGCACCGGATTATGAGTGGGTGCTGAAAGGGCGGCTGGCAGAATTGCAGGCGGCTGTAAGTGCACTGAGCAGTGTGGCTCCCGTGTATGTTGGAATAAAAGGCGGCGCGAAAGCCACTGAGTTCCGCGAGTTGAAAGACTGCACTCTGTATGAGGTGTTCGGTTCGCACCCTGCAGGCAATGTGGGCGTACAGATCAACCATGTGGCACCGATTGCCAAAGGCGAGACGGTTTGGACGATCAACATACAAGATCTTGATCTGATAGGTCGCTTGCTGACCAAGGGCATTGTGGATATGCAGAAGAAAGTGGCTTTGACGGGTCCGCTGGCTTATGGCGCACAATATTATAATGTGTTGCCAGGCATGCCTGTAACGGAGATATTCCGCAGTAATGTAATGACAGGTGAGCCTGTTCGCTATGTGGCAGGCAATGTGCTGAGCGGTCATCAAGTTGGTTTGGACGAGATGATCAGCATTTACGACAATCAGTTTACGGTATTGGACGAGGGAACTGAGAATCATGAGTTTATGGGTTGGATGATGCCGCGTTTCGATGAGTTCAATGCTAGTTGCACCGACCCCGCCAAGATGTTTGACTGCGCCTTTACTCGTTGGCTGTTCGGCAAGAAACACTATGAGTGGGATGCTCGTCTGAAGGGTGGTCGCCGTGCGATTATCGTGAGCGGTCAGTACGACAAAGTGTTCCCGATGGATATCTATCCCGAATACCTGATAAAGGCAATGATTGCGGGCAACATCGACAAAATGGAGGCTTTGGGTGTGTATGAAGTGGCTCCCGAAGACTTTGCGCTTTGCGAGTATGTCTGCACCTCGAAGATGCCGCTCCAGGCAATAGTAAGAACCGCATTGGATAACTTAAAAAAGGAGATTGAGTGATGTTTAACGGTTTATATAAATTGGTAGAGAAACTTCGCCCGACCTTCGATGAAGGCGGCAAGTTGCACGCACTCCACTCGTTGTTCGACGGTTTTGACACGTTCCTGTTCACCCCGAACACGACTTCAAAGCGCATTGGCACACAAATCCACGACGGTTCGGACTCCAAACGCACGATGATTATCGTGGTTTTGGCACTCGTTCCCGCCATGTTGTTCGGTATGTTCAATGTCGGTTACCAGCACCTGTTGGCTACAGGCGAGTTGGTTCGCGGTGGAATGACCTGTGCATTGTGGTGGAAGGCATTCGGCTTCGGTTTTTTGGCTGTACTGCCTTATATCATAGTCAGTTACACAGTCGGACTCGGTATCGAGTTTACGGTAGCACAATGGAAAAAAGAAGAAATTCAAGAGGGTTTCCTCGTTACAGGTTTCATCATTCCGCTGATTGTGCCAATCAACACTCCGCTGTGGATGGTGGCTATTGCTACTGCTTTTGCGGTGATTTTTGCTAAAGAGGTGTTTGGCGGTACGGGCTATAATATCTTCAATGTGGCTCTTATCGCACGCGCGTTCCTATTCTTTGCCTACCCGACGCATATGACGGGTGATGCAGCCTTTGTCCGCACCGGCGGCACTTGGGGCTGGGACGGCGGCAAGACCCTTGTGGACGGCTTCTCGGGCGCAACGCCTCTGACACAGATTGCCACCACAGCCGACACCCATCTGATGCCCGTGGATTTCTGGACTGCTTTCAACGGCTTGATACCCGGTTCGGTGGGTGAGACCTGCTGCTGGGCTATCCTGCTCGGTGCGCTGTTGCTGCTGACGACGGGTGTGGCTTCGTGGAAGACGATGCTCAGTATCTTCGTAGGCGGCGGACTGACCGCGTGGTTGTTCAATGTCTGCGGTCCGGACACGGCTGCGGCACACTTCCCATGGTATATGCATCTGGTAACTGGCGGTTTCGCTTTCGGTGCCGTGTTTATGGCTACTGACCCTGTTACATCAGCTCGCACGGAGTGCGGTAAGTGGATTTACGGTTTCCTCATCGGTTTCATGGCAGTGGTTATCCGCGTACTCAACCCCGGTTATCCCGAGGGTATGATGCTTGCCATCCTGCTGATGAATGCTTTTGCCCCGCTCATCGACTGGTGCGTGGTACAAGTGAATATCAAACGTCGTATGAAACGCGCTAAAATCTAAGAAATATGGCACAGAAGAAATTTGTATGCTCCGTATGTGGCTATGTCCACACCGGTGATAATGCACCCGATGAGTGCCCGCAGTGCCACCAAAAAGGTGTGTTTACAGAACAGAAGAAAAAAGGACTTGACACCAACAGCAATGTCTATACCATAGTGTATGCAACGGTGATTGTGGTGATTGTGGCGATTTTGCTGGCAGTAGTGAGCCAAGTACTTAGTCCGCGCCAGAAGGCGAATGCGCTGCTTGACCAACAGAAGCAGATTCTGGTAGCCCTCAATCAGGACTACTCGAAGGCTGACCCTGCGGCTATGTATAAGGAGTTGGTAAAAGACTCGACCGTGAACGGTCTGCCGCTGTATGTGGCAACGATTGACGGCAAGACGAAGTATGTACTCAAACTTCACGGAACGGGTCTGTGGGGTGGTATCGGTGGCTACTTGGCATTGAACGATGACAAGAACACCATCTTCGGTATCAACTTCAACCACGAGAGCGAGACCCCGGGTCTGGGTGCTGAAATTGTGACCGCCAAGTTCCGCAACCAGTTCAACGGCAAGCACATACGCAACGCCGAGGGCAAGATTTGCTCGGTGGCTGTTCTAAAGGTCGGCAAGACGGCGGAGAACGGGCAGGAGCAGGTGGATGCCATTTCAGGCGCAACCATCACTTCGACTGGTGTGAATGATATGCTGGTGAACAACCTTGCCGAGTACGCCGAGTTTCTGAATGATTGTCAAACGAACAACTGCGCTGCTCCCTGCGAGGGTATTCAAGAGGGCGACGGGGGTGAACAAACAATGGAATAACTATGGCACTTTCACAAAAGACAAAAGAGGTCTTTCTGGGACCTCTGAATAAGAACAACCCTGTGGTTGTACAGATCCTGGGTATCTGTTCGGCATTGGCCGTAACGGTGCAACTCAAGCCTGCATTGGTGATGGGTATTGCGGTAACGATAATCGTGGCAATGTCCAACGTGATCATTTCGCTGATGCGCAAGACTATTCCGATGCGTATCCGTATCATTGTCCAATTGGTCGTTGTAGCGGCGTTGGTTACGCTGGTGAGCGAAGTGCTGAAAGCCTTTGCCTATGATGTGGCAATGCAGTTGAGCGTCTATATCGGACTTATTATTACCAACTGTATCCTGATGGGACGTTTGGAGGCGTTTGCGATGACGAATAACGTAAAGGATTCGTTCCTCGATGGTCTCGGCAATGGCTTCGGTTATGCTATCATCTTGGTAATCATCGCTTTCGTACGAGAACTGCTCGGAGCAGGCACACTGCTCGGCTTCCGCATTATCCCTGAGAGTTGGTATGTTGCCAACGGCGGTTGCTATGAGAACTGCGGTATGATGATGATGCCTGCAATGGCACTGATTCTGGTAGGTTGTATCATTTGGGCGCACCGCTCAATCAATAAGGAGGAGAAGTAATATGGAACATGCATTAAGTCTATTTGTTCGCAGCATCTTTGCTGACAACATGATTTTCGCATACTTTTTGGGTATGTGCTCATACTTGGCAGTATCAAAAGACGTTAAAACAAGTGCAGGTTTGGGTGTAGCCGTTACATTTGTACTGACTATCACGCTGCCTGTCAACTACTTGCTGCAGGTATATGTACTCAATCCTCTGAATTTGGGTTACCTGTCGTTTATCCTGTTTATCGCCGTTATTGCGGCTATCACGCAGTTGGTGGAGATGGTGGTGGAGAAATACTCGCCGTCGCTCTACTCGTCGCTGGGCATCTTCCTGCCGCTTATCGCCGTAAACTGTGCCATCATGGGTGGTTCGCTCTTTATGCAGCAGCGTATTCTGCTTGCGCCGGAAAATGCCAAAGCGATTGCCAATCTCGGCGATGCGTTTGCATACGCCATCGGTTCGGGTCTGGGCTGGATGCTGGCTATTGTCTGCCTGGCAGGTATCCGTGAGAAAATGGAGTACAACGATGTGCCGAAACCTTTGCAGGGACTGGGTATCACCTTTATCACTGTAGGTCTGATGGCTATGGCATTTATGTGTTTCTCGGGTCTTAATATCTAATAGGAGGAAACAGAAACCCATTTATGAAGAAATTCCCCATTATCATATTGGCGATATCGGCTTTTACAGCATGCCAAAACACCCCTACGGACATCGTACAGAAAGAGATGCCCGTAGAGGACTATTCTGTACCTCAAGATAGTGCAAAGGCAAATTTCTCAGCAATTTCAAAGGAAACAGAAGGAGCAAAATCTTTCTTTTACTATTCTGCTGAAGAGTATTACGAAGAATATCCGGAAGAATTGAAATTAAGGTATCCATACACTTATATAATGAATAAGTATATGGATGTTGCTTTGGACTATATGGGACAATGGTACCCTGAATATGTTGAAATGGAAATAGCCGACAAAAAGGCTGTTTTTATGGATGCTGCCGAGTGTTTTCTGCCTGATGATAAAGAAAATATTGATTTGGAAGCAACACCCGATGATGAATTTTTCTCCAAATTGTATGTTGATTTGACGGAAGAACTCAACACTTTCCCAGTTATTCAAAGATATTTGGAGGAGGAAAATCCTATAGATTATGAGGATATTATCCTTCCTATGAAGGGTGGTATTGCATACAGTAAATTGAATATCCTATACTGCTATGAAAAGGATATTCAATTAGAACACCAGCAATATAGTAGTGATGATTACTACGAAGAGGATGAGTGTGGTTATCGTGACTACAGTATTCCCGCTCCCAGACATCTCGTCAGATACAACTTACTTTCAAAATGGTTGACTGATATTCGCTATCGTAACTACAAAGAAAGTTGTCCTGATATGGGAAATATGCGTGGAGCAATGGATGAGTGGGAAGCGGCTTCTGAATATGCTATCCGTTTTGTCGAAATACGAGATAATGGCTGGAATCGTTTCTCTTGGGGTATCGGTTGCAACTATCACGTGTGTATTTCTGATAATTGTTCTGATGACGCATGTGGTGTATCTTCTTTGGGCGCAGTACCTTGGGCATATGTACACATTGGAACATGAACAATGTCGTCCTGATCGAGATTGCTATATTAATGTATATTTCGAGAATATGACATGTACATCAAAGATACAATTCCACAAGTTTTTAGAGACATCAGCCACTGCCTATGGAAAATTTGATTTTGAATCAATTATGATGTATAGCAGTTATGCTTTCTCTAAAAATGGGGAACCAACGATGACAAAAAAGGATGGAACTCTTTTTGAGGCTCAAAGAGATCATTTGAGCGATGGGGATATAGAGCATATACGTCAAATATATTATTGATTATGAGTAGTATTCGCATTATTCTATGTCTATTGCTGTGTTGGATTGTTATTGGTTGCAATGGTCCGGATCCTTTTGATCCGCTGAATGAATTTCATATTCAAAATATGACGGCGGATTCGGTGGTATGCAAGTATCATTGTGTATTTTCCCACAAAGCCAATGAAATAAGTTTGGCAGGCGGCGAAAGGAATGTACTATACAAAGCGAATGAAAGTGATACTTTATCTACGTCAGGACTTCCTCACTACAACTTTAAGGATATGCTTTTTACCGATACAAAAGGCGATACATTGCTCTATATCAATCCGATAGTAGATAGTACGTGGGTAATATATGATACTACATTTTACCATAATGTATATGGCGGTCATAGATGGATATATAAATTTTACAAACAATGAATATAACAGCAATTCTTTATGCAGTAGGCGTCTTTTTGGCGGTGATACTGCTGCTTGTAATCATCCTATTGGTTGCAAAGAAGTACCTTGTGGCTTCAGGTAATGTGAAGATTACCATCAACGGCGACAAGGTTTATGAGGTACCCGCAGGCGGTACGTTGCTCAATACACTTGCAGAAGCAGGCGTTCATCTGCCTTCCGCTTGTGGTGGCAAGGGCTCGTGCGGTCAGTGCAAGTGCCAAGTGCTTGAGGGTGGCGGCGAGATTTTGCCCACCGAGACCGTTCATTTTACCCGCAAACAGCAGAAAGACCATTGGCGTCTGGGCTGTCAGGTCAAGGTAAAGAACGACATCTCGATGAAGGTACCGGAGTCGGTATTGGGTGTCAAGGAATGGGAATGCACCGTTGTTTCAAACAAGAACGTGGCAACCTTTATCAAGGAGTTCAAGGTGGCATTGCCCAAGGGCGAACATATGGATTTCCTTCCCGGCTCGTATGCGCAGATTAAGATACCTGCTTACGACATCTATTACAAAGACTTTGACCGCTCTTTGATAGGGGACTTGTACATTCCCGCATGGGAGAAGTTCGGTTTATTCAAACTGCATCAGAAGAACACCGAACCGACAATCCGTGCATACTCCATGGCTAACTATCCCGACGAGGGCGACATCATTATGCTGACCGTCCGTATCGCTACGCCGCCTTTCAAACCGAAAGACCAGTGTCCCAATGGACCGGAGTTTATGGATGTGCCTTGCGGTATTGCTTCCACCTATATCTTCTCGCTCAAGCCGGGCGACAAGGTGATTATGTCAGGTCCTTATGGTGATTTCCACCCAGTCTTCGACAGTAAGAAAGAGATGATTTGGGTAGGTGGCGGTGCCGGTATGGCTCCTCTGCGTGCACAGATTATGTATATGCTCAAGACCCTCAACACACGCGACCGCGAGATGCATTATTTCTATGGTGCACGCGCTATCGATGAAGTGTTCTTCCTGGACGACTTCCTCGAGTTGGAAAAGGAGTACCCGAACTTCCACTTCCACTTGGCACTCGATCGTCCCGACCCGAAGGCAGACGCTATGGGCGTGAAATACACTCCGGGTTTCATTGCACCGGTGCTGGGCGATACATATCTCAAGCAGCACGAGGCACCCGAGGACATTGAGTACTATCTCTGCGGTCCTCCTATGATGGCAAAGACTGTGCTTGACCTGCTCCACTCGCTCGGCGTAAGCGACGAGGATATCCGCTTCGATAACTTCGGAGGATAATAACATACTACGAATATCCTAGAAGGAATAATATTAGAGGTTGTCTGACAAATGTTGTCAGACAACCTCTTTTTTGTAGGTAGAAAAAGTATTTTTGCCAACTTGGTTTGGCAAAACGAGATATTTGAAAGGGATAAAATGAGGAATTGCGGGCAGAAAAAGGCGAAAAAATTTGCCTATATGGATAATTTATAGTAACTTTGCACGATTTTTCGCATAGAGTAGGCTTTCTTTAGCCGTGGGTTGGTGGTTATACTGCTGAGTATCAGCAGTATAGTGTGTACGCAAAAATGTAAGGGTATCCGGGTGCGGAATGCAATGGAAGTGATGATTTTATGATGAGCGGGAGGTATGATGGTGTAGATGGTGAGGATGGTGTTATGAGAGATGATACTCTTTATCAAAAGAAAATAATAAAATAATATACTACAATGTCAAAGATTTGTCAAATTACAGGCAAGAAAGCCATGGGTGGATGCAATGTGTCTCACTCAAAACGTCACACAAAGCGGACGTTTGATGTGAACCTATTCCGCCGCAAGTTCTACTGGGTAGAACAAGACACATGGATCGAGTTGAACGTGAGTGCAGCCGGTCTGAGAACAATTAACAAAATCGGTTTGGATGCTGCGTTGAAGCAGGCTGCCGAAAAAGGGTATCTTTACGAATAATTAAGGAGGTAAGACAATGGCAAAGAAATCAAAAGAAGCACGCGTTCAAGTAATCCTTGAGTGCACGGAGCAAAAAGCCAGCGGTGTTCCCGGTATGTCTCGCTACATCACCACCAAGAACCGCAAGAACACTCCTGATCGTTTGGAACTGATGAAATACAATCCCTATCTGAAGAAATATACTCTTCATAAGGAGATAAAGTAATTAACCGTAATTAGAAAGGCTTAGAACTATGGCAAAGAAAGCGGTCGCTACCTTCAAGACCGACAATTCCGGTCGTGCACACAGCAAGTGCATCAAGATGGTAAAATCCCCGAAGACGGGTGCTTATTTCTTCCAAGAGGAGATTGTTCTGAACGAGAACGTAAAAGAGTTCTTCAAGTAAAATTCATTGGTTTTGAAAACCACATCGCATAAAGCGGCTATCCGACAAAGGGTAGCCGCTTTTGTTTTTCAGATCAACCGCATCCGAACAATAATTTATACACTTTATGCAACACATATGGTGTATAAAGTGTATAAAAGCACCGCATAAAGGGGTATGTCGTTGCCGTGTCGTTGCCGTGTCGTTGCCGTAAATGGTACTATGAAACAAGGGATTGCATACTTTGTATATTTTGGGAGAATATGTCCTTGCAAAGAATATAAACACCGGCGGCATAGAGATTTGCCGGCATAATCCGGTTCCGCACTATAATCCGATTTTGATAAGGTTGGTTTGTTTTCGCTTTGCATATATCCCGAAATCTTTGTACCTTTGCAGCAAAATAGAAGATTATGCAACTGCAACAAGTAATAGAGGCAATACGTCCATTGCGGACGGAGGGCGGGTTGCCCAAAGAGTATGATATAAACTACTTGCTGACAGATAGCCGGCAATTAGGGGCGTTCCCTGAACAGACATTGTTTTTTGCACTGCGTACAGAAAAGAATGACGGAGCGAAGTACATTTCTGAGTTATATACCAAGGGAGTACGTACCTTTGTGGTAACAGAAGAACAATGGACAATGCATAATGCGCAATGCGCAATGCGTGATGGCGGTTTCTTTCTAATTGTAGCGGATGTGTTGCAGGCATTGCAGGACTTGGCGGCGTACAAACGTTCGCTGTATCATTGCCCCGTGATCGGCATTACGGGGTCGAACGGAAAGACGATAGTCAAGGAATGGCTCTACCAACTTTTGAAAGACGACTACCGCATTACCCGTTCCCCAAAGTCGTACAACTCGCAGATAGGCGTGCCGCTTTCGGTCTGGCAGATGAACGAGCAGACGGAACTGGCTATCTTCGAGGCGGGGATTTCGCAACCCGGTGAGATGGAGCGGCTAGAGCGGATTATCCGTCCGACGATAGGGGTGATTACGTATATCGGTGCGGAACACGGCGAGAATTTCCCGTCTATAGAAGCCAAACGGGCGGAAAAAATGTTGCTTTTCAAGCATTGTCCTACCGTCATAGAAGACCCGACGCACCAGAATGTGCGTACCTGCGCTGCGGTGATGCGTGTGCTGGGGTATGACGAAGACACTATCGCACAACGTATCTTGCACCAGACCCACGAGACGGTGATGCAAATCAACCTGACCGCGCTGGTGAATAACGTGCGTTATTTCCGTTCTCTGCTGCAACCCGCCACCAAACTGACCTGTATGGTGAAGGCTTTTGCATACGGAGCGGGGAGCGTAGAGGTAAGCAAGGCACTCCAGCAGAGCGGACTGGTGGATTATCTGGCAGTGGCGGTGGCGGACGAAGGACTCGAACTGCGCCGGGCGGGTATCAACCTGCCGATCATCATTATGGATCCGGAAGTGGCAGCCCTTGATTTGATTTTGGAAAACAACCTGCAGCCGAATATCTATTCATTCCAATCGCTCGAAAACATCATCTCGGCAGCGGAAAACAAAGGGTTGGAGGACTATCCTATACATATCAAGATAGATTCGGGTATGCACCGTCTCGGCTTCTACCGCGAAGAGATTCCTGCATTGATAGCCCGCCTTGGCGGACAAAAAGCCGTGCGGGTGCAGAGTGTGTTCTCGCATTTTGCGGGGAGCGATGAGGCGCAGTTTGACGATTTTACCCGACAACAGGCGGAGTATTTCAATGATTGTGCCGAGACACTAAAAGCAGGATTGGGTTACCCGATAATGAAACATATATGCAACTCGGCGGGCATAGAGCGTTTCCCTGAGTATCAATACGATATGTGCCGCCTGGGTATAGGGTTGTATGGTATCTCTTTTGCGGGTGCACACCTGCAGAATGTCTGCACCTTGCGCACGACCATTCTCAGTCTGAAGACCGTGGCGGCAGGCGAGACTATCGGTTACGGGCGGCATACCACGCTTGCGGAACCGCGGCAGATAGCCGTTATCCCTATCGGGTATGCCGACGGGTTCGACCGCCGCTTTTCCAATTATGGCGGTGAGGTGATTATCCGCGGGCAGCGTTGTCCGATTGTGGGCAATGTTTGTATGGATCAGGCGATGGTGGATGTTACGGGAACGGATGCGCAAGTGGGCGATGCCGTAGAGATATTCGGCGACCGGCTGCCGATAGAGGAATTGTCCGACAAACTCGGTACGATACCCTACGAGGTACTGACCTCGGTTTCCCGCCGTGTGCAACGCGTGTATTTCTATGAATAAGAGGAACGTTAATTATCGTATAATTAATCGTTAATTCTTTTTAGAATATGTAAGAATCAATGGCGGCTATCCAGTGCACAAACCTCAGTATCGGGTATGGCACGCACGTGGTGCAGGCTGACCTTACGTTTGCTTTGCAACGTGGGGAGATGGTTTGTATGTTGGGGCAGAACGGCTGCGGCAAGTCCACGCTCCTGCGTACATTGGCGGGATTGCAACCTGCGCTTGGCGGAGAATATACCATTTGCGATACCACTCTGCAAACCGACATCGCGCGCTATGTTGCTTTGGTCTTAACCGAGCGGCTCAGTCTTGAGAATAGTACCATCCACGATGTGGTGGCTATGGGGCGGTATCCCTATACTTCTTTCTTGGGCGGATTATCCGCTGAGGACGAACAGATTATCGCCCGGGCGTTGGAGGCTGTGGGACTCTCCCGCGACGCACAGACATTCTTCAACAGCCATTCCGACGGAGAGAAACAGCGCGTGCTGATTGCCAAGGCACTAGCGCAGCAGACGCCGGTTGTCCTGTTGGACGAACCTACAGCACACCTCGATCTGCCGAACCGTATCCGCACGCTGCAACTCCTGCGCCGTCTCGCGCATGAGCAAAACAAACTGGTGCTTATTTCTACGCACGAACTCGATTTGGCTCTTGCACTTTCCGACCGCATACTGCTGATGACACCCCGCCGAGGCGTTGATTTGGATACGCCCGATGCACTGCGTGCAAGAGACGCTTTTACGCCTGCTTTCGGTATGGATATTTTTCATCCGCTCGGCTGAATGGTCTTACTATAGGAACATAGTCAACCGGCACTCACTATAAAAACAGAAAAAGCCGTCATCACGACGACTTTTTTCTAAGGTATTAGTCTGTTTTTTTAAGGTACAAAAAAGATTGTGTTGTTTTGATTTCGAGTGCAAAGGTACTGCTTTTTGCCGATACCCGCAATAGCATTTTGTATGTTTTGCAACATGTATTTTGCACTTTTTACGTCATTTCGACCTTATTTAACAGATTGTTCCTACTTTGTATATGTTAAAACGCACATCTCTGTTGTCTTTTGGACAATGTGCGTTTTTTCATAACCGTTCCAGTTCAATCACCTCCAGATCGCGAATCTGCGAGCCGTCAATCACGAAACGCAAGAGTGTTTGTACGGTTTGCCAGCCCTGCTTGCCTGCTGCCCCGGGGTTCATTGTCAGGAAACGGTAGTGTGAATCGTACTGCACTTTCAATATATGGCTGTGCCCGCATACGAACAGGTCAATGCGTGCGCTTTGCGAACGCTCGGGGTGGTTGAGTGCGTCCAGACTCTTTTGGAACATCGGCAGCAGCCAAGGGTTATACTTGCCCGGATAACCGCCGATATGGGTCATCAGCACTTCCACCTCTTCCACACGGAAATGGTAAAACTCGGATAGCGAATAACGTACATCGCCGCTGTCCATATTGCCATATACGGCACGTGTCGGCTTGAACTCGCGCAGGCGGCGCAGCACCTCTTCGCTGCCTATGTCGCCGGCATGCCAGATCTCGTCCACATCTTTGAAATGCTCCAATACACGCGGGTCTAACAGTCCGTGCGTGTCGCTCAACAGTCCGATACGTGTCATATCATTTGCGGGTAAGACGGTCAATGACGACCGTGGTCAGGATAATCGATATAGCGCAGATACTCAGCAGGTAAACCACATCGCGCAGGTCAATCACTCCGCGCGACAGACTGCGGTAGTGGTCTTGCAATGTTACCCAATAGAGAACAAAGCACGCCAATGCACCCAGTATGAAACTGACTATCTGGCTGCGGCTGAAAGTGGCTGCCAATAGACCTATTGCCATAAAAACCGCACTGAGCAGCACCAAGCCGATGAACGACCCTGCAAACGCGCCGCCGTCAATGTTCCCCATCGGTTCGGCTATGTAGGCTACTGCAAAATAGTGTACCACGCAAGGCAGGAGGGCAATCAAGACCAGAGTCCATGCCGCGAAATACTTCCCGCAGACGATACGGGCGAGCGATACGGGTTTGGTGCGCAGCAAGTCCCATGTGCCGGTCTGCCGTTCCTCAGCAAATAGCCGCATAGTGAGTGCAGGGCAAAGCAGCATCAGCAGCCACGGCGAGAGTTGAAAAAGCCCGTCGGTTTGGGCATATCCCGATTCGATAATGTTCCACTCTCCGGGTATCACCCACAGAAACAGCCCGATAGCCAGCAGGTACAGCCCTATGACGATGTAGGCAATGGGCGTAGAGAAATAGTATGTCAGTTCTTTTTTGTACATCTTGCGTCGTTTTGGTACGGCAAAGATACTGCTTTTTGCCGAAACCCGCAAGCAAAGACGTGTTTTTAATACAAAGGCTGCCTATAACCACAACGTCAGGCAGCCTTCATGTATTAGGATAATCTTTTATTCCACTATTGCACCAAGTGCATTATAGCGCACACCATCACGAAGAATGTAAATTTGTCCGTTTTTAACAATCTTCGCTACCCCCCCCTGATACAGCGGGCATTTGCAGAGCCGTCTCGGTATCATTCACGTATACTTTCACATTGCGGATAGCAAAAGTCGCGGTGGTGGCTACGCTCGGGTTTGCCAAGAAAACAAGACCGGTATAAGGCTCCGTTGGCGTTGAGTTGTTTCCCCAAAGTTCATCGGTGGGCATATATTTGACTTCGCGGAATGTAAGATTAACTTCTTCTCCGTGAATACTTAGGTCTGCCGCTTCGCTATAGAAGCGTTTCCCTGTGGCATCCACGAGGCAGGCGAAGAAAGAAGTCCATGCAGTTGCAGCCGCATCGCCCTTAAACTCAAAACTGATATTCTGTACATTTGTCAGATTATCCAAAGCAAACGAAACTCCACTTGCTTCCCATTCTCCGAGATTATAGGAAACAGTCAGTTCGTTGTCAGTTAGTACAGCCGTAGCATTGCCATCGATGGTCTGATACTTTGACAAGTCGATGTCAATTACCTTTTCTGCACTAAGTGTAACAGCCATTATCATGGCTGCACAAAAAAGAATACATTTCTTCATGATGTTTGTGTTTTTAATTGTTATTAATGTTGTAATTCGTCATTCATAATTAATTCAGTATCCCGGGTTCTGTTCTATCCCGCTGACCGTCCATTCGGCGTTAGGGATGGGGAACTGGATATGCGGCTCGTCGTGGCGGATGACTGTCCATGGTTGCGAACCCGGATAGCGGCGGTCCATATCCTTTCCGTTGCGGAATACGTCAAAGAATCGGTGCCCCTCGAAGGCCAATTCCATACGACGCTCGTCGGCTACAATGTCCTCCACGGAGGTGTATCCGTGCATCGCAGCGGCGGAAAACAGCCCTTCGGCAGGAATACCCGCACGGGTGCGGATAGCATTGACGTCGGCAAGGGCTTTGTCGGTCTCGCCCAGTTTGGCATACGCCTCCGCTCGGTTGAGTATCACCTCCCCCCAGCGTACGAAAACGGGTGAAGAGAGTTGCGGTTCGCCGTCCTGGTAACTGAACTTCGCCGAGAAATACTTCGGATATCCGAAGCGCATCTTCATTGTGGGCAGGATACGTGCGGCACAATCGGTGAGTTGCCCGTTCTTGTCGGGGTACAAAACGTGGTACTCGGTATATTCGCCGTTTACTGTGCGTGGTTCCACAGTATAGGTCTTGTCGCCGTCCTCAAACGTATAGCCCTCACCAACCGCCTTGACGGGATAAGAGAGGCAGAGCCGTCCCTCCGTAGGATTATCTGCCGTTGGGTCGGGGAAGTAAACCAGCCGCACTGCCGGGTCTGCACCTTCTTGCAGTTGCGGCTGAATCAACGAGGCGTAGCGTACATCGGCGGGGTAACGCTCGTAGAGGTTGAGTAGCGGGTCGGACGGGTATATCTCGCCCCAGCCGCCTCCGTCGCCGTTGTACATCGAGCCTATACTGCCTTGCCCGCGGTTGTCGGTCAGTTCGTGCGCCACGCAGAAAAGCACCTCTTTGGACGTACGTGCATCGGCAAAAGTGCGTGCAAAATCCGCACCCGAGATAAGCGCACTGCTTGCGGGCTTGTCGCCCAACAGCGAATTGACGGTAGAGACCACGTCCTCATTGCGCCCCATATAGAGGTACAGGCGCGAAAGGAGACCCAGAGCGGCATTGCGGCACGGATAGCCGTTGTCGCCGCGCGAAGCCCCCATCAGCGATGCGGCTTTCTTCAGGTCGCGCTCTATCTGGTCATAGACGGCACCCACAGACGCACGCACAGACGGACTGCCGGTGGAGGTCATCAGCGGCACACCGGGATTGTCCGTACCGTAGCAGTAGGCTTTCGCAAAGAACGTTGCCAGATGAAAATGCAACATTCCGCGCATAAAATATGCCTCGCCTAAAAGTTGGTCGTTCTGCCCCTCGGGAGTGGACTCGATGACGGTGTTGGTCATATAGATGATCTTGTATGCCACCATCCACATTGTACCCACGTTCTTGAGGTTGTCGGTCATCATATAGGTGGTTGCCTGGTAGATAGCCGACGTAGTCTTGCCCGACAGGTTTGTGTTGTCCGACGGGGCTTCCGCCATCTGGAAGAAGTGCTTCACATAACTGTTGCCGCTCGAGTAGCCGATGTAGGTTACCTCGTCTTTGAGCAACGCATAGCAGCCGTCCATCAGGTATTCGGCTCCTGTCTCATCGCTCAGGAGCATATCGGCGTTCAACTCGTCAGACGGAAAGAAATTCAGACTGCACGAACAGAGCAATAATGCCGCACAAATGGTAAGTAAGGTGTTTCTCATTGTGTATGCGTTTACTTTGCGTTGATTATATCGGGTGATTATCGGGTGATTATCGGGTTGTTATCGGGTTGTTCAGTAGTCAGTTCCCTATGAATACCGAGCGTCGAATATACCTTGTTGCCGGAGATGATCCATACTTCTCCGTTGCGCAGAACCTTGCGAGGGGCAGCCTGGACGGTGGTGTTGCCGATAGCCGTAAACGGTACGTCGGGGTCGTAGTAGAGCGTGGCGGCAGGAGAGTAGTTATACAGGTCGTCGTAGGCAAAAGCGGCATAATAGCAGGGCTTGGTTACATCCAATGCCTTGTCCGTGCAGGTCTCTTTGTTTCCCTCATAGACTACCTCGCCGTCGCTGATATTCTCCGGCGCAGCGTCCTGCTTGCGCACAATGACAGTACCCGCATAGTCGGGCGCGGGGAACACCTCACCGCCGAGACGGATGTCGGTAACAGCAATCGAACCCGTGCAAGCCGAAGCACTCGGGATGATGAAATGAATACCCTTCACCTTATTACACGCATTGTTCGCCTCATTGTTTTTGTGCCAGTCGAAAGCGGCAAACGCACGCATATCTATTGACACGTGTGTCCAAACCTTGTTTTTGAGGGAGACGGACTCATTGTACCACCAGTCGTCGCCGCTGTCAGCGACTTTGTTGTTGCCGTCTATATCGTTATATACTACCAGACGGAGCGAGTTGCCGCTGCCGTCGCCTTTGTACCAGAAATCAAGCGTGTAGGTGTCGCTCAGGTCGGTTGGTTCGGAAAATATATACGCAGCGGAGCCTTGTCCCCATGCCTTGGAGACAGTGTAGTCAATCTGCACCGCTTTGCCGCCGTTTCTGCCTTCGACCAACGAGAGCGAAGCACTCCCCTCGTCCTCATCGTCGATGGCTTGGAACGCATTGTCCAAGCCGTCGGCGAAGGTAGCCAGTACCCGCTCTTTGTGGATAAGCCGGGTGGGGTTCCACCACGAGAGTGTCAGTTGCTCACCCTCACGGGCGTAAGCAAAACGCGTGGGAGCGGGGGGGGCTACAGTATCGGAAATCAAAACAACGGGAGCCGATGCCATCTTGCAGACAGTGGTGTCCGCATTGGTAATGGCAGCGTAGATATAATATGTACCTTTGGGCGTAAGATGACGCACGTTCCATATATAGGTGTGCATACCGTTGGCTCCGCTCAAGCCTTTGGCAATAAGCGTACCGTTCTTCGGCTCGTTCTCCGTGGTGTAGTAGAGGCTTACCGTTGCGGGTGTAGTGCTCGAGGCGGAGTAACGGATCACCACCGAGTCGGACTGCTCGCCCGTACCCGAGTTGGGCTGGCTGATATACACCGACGGAAGCGGTTTGTCGCTCAGCGAGAACGTATAGGAGTAGAATTTCGTACCTACCGAGTCGTAAGCGTTCAGTTCGATGCTGTTGCCGTCGGCAGCCATATCGAGGGTGGAGAAACAACTTACTTTGCGGTACATCAGCGTATAAGCCGCATCGGGCAGGGTAGTAACCTGCGAGTAGTTGGCATCGCGACCGCAACCGGGGCGCACATAGTTGATACCGTCTTTCTGTGCATGCTCAAAACTATGGTCATCGCCTGCAAAGCAGATAATATGCTTGCCCTGTTTGGCGTACTGCTCCAGCAGCGGACGGATGATAGTGTGGTTCTCCTCGTTCCACTGCCCGTGGTAACCCGAGGTGGTGATACCTACGTGTGCATAGATGAGTATCCACTTGGCGGTGCTGTTCTTCAGTTGGTTGTCGAGCCATTTGTATTGCTTCGAACCTTTGGCAAACGACGGACTGTCATACACCGCATCAAAGTTGTTGTTCAGGTTCAGACAGATAATCTGCGCATCGCCGTAGTTGAACGTGAAATAGGCTTCGCCGCGCGGGTCGATTACCGGACCTTCGCTCTCGCCGTGGGAGAACGACGAGAAATAATCATAATAGGTATGGTAGTTGGTAAATCCTGCCGGGTGTACTTCATCACGCAGATAGGTCTCGTGGTTGCCGATAGCACCGGAGAAAGTAACACTGCCGAGGAACGGCTTGCCGGGGTTGAAGAACGACTCATTCCATGCCCGTTCCCAACCATGGTTGACAAAGTCGCCGATAAACATGGCAAAGTCGGGGCGGAGCGTCTCGGTGATAAAGGTCTGCTCGTTCTGCCAGTTGTTGCACGCGTTCTCGTGTATATCCGAAATCATAAACATACGGAAAGCGGTGTTCTTTTCGGGAGCGGTTTTGCAACTGCTGACAATATCGCTTTTGCGCTTGCCGTCGCCTACCGAGTAGTAGTAGCGTGTGAAGGGTTGCAAACCGGTCAGTTCCACTACATGGACATAGCCTTCGCCCTCGATGTTCCAGCCGCCGCGCGAGGAAAAGGTCTTGTCTAACTTGTCGGGCGATGTACCGTAGCGCACCTGTCCCATAGAGACGGTGTCTGTAGTCTGCCATAGGATACGCACGCTGCTCGTGGTCGGCGACATGCTGTACGGCACTTTGTATAGAGTGTACGGCAGTTGCGACGGGTCGGCATCTTTGTCGGATACGCCCCAGCGCGGGTCTCCGAGGTTGCTGCCGTCGGTGGCAGCCCCTACAGCGGGCGAGTTCTTGCAGAGTTGGAAATTGCCGTTCTCTGCATCAACGAAATAGGGGTCTTTGCTGAGGATGTTGTTTTTCTGCGCATTACCATAGACCGATACATTGTAGGAGATGGTATTGCTGATTTCGCTCTTGTCGCCATATACGGCAAACGACTTGGTGTCGTCCACAGGTTCGGCGTAGGCAGCGATACAGTTGGTAACATGTACATCGTTTACGTTGTAGAAGTATGCCCCGCGGCGGTCGATACAGTTATAGAACGTACAATGGTCGATGTCCACGCGTGTGCCGTCGGTGGAACTCTCGCCGTAGTTCATATAGATAAAGTACTTCAGGTTAGCCGACTGGCGGATATTCACCAGCGTGGAGCGTGTCAGCCCGAAATACTTGAGCATATTCGGTGCTTCGGCTGCAAAGACGCGGGCGTTCATGTCATGGAACGTACAGCCGTCTATCTTGACAGAGTCCAGATTGGCTCCCGTATTGACGCGTATGGTACGCGAGGTAAAACCCGTAAACACACAATCGGACACATGCTGTGAACCCGTCTTGGTGTAGCGTATAGCCTCTGCGGAAGCCTTGCCGCCGTCGAAAGTCAGTCCGTCGAAAGTAACATCGGTTTCCACCGTGAAACGCGATGACATTTTCAGCACGGGCGTGGCACCGTTGTCGGCACGGAGTGTTAGGGCTTTGTTGATAGTGATGCTTTCGCTTTCGGTGTACTCACCGTCTGCGAGCACCAAGACATCGCCTTCTGCGGCTTTTGCAACCGCCGCTTTGACAGCCCCTTCCCCCGGGGCTACCGTTACAATGGCGGCATTGAGCCACATAGTGCAGCCCAACGCCATTGCCAAAAAGAATAGTTTAATTGTTTTCATTGTTGTAAAAACTATGTAAGGTATAAGGAATCACCCTCTAATCACCCACTAATCACCTACTAATCACCCACTAATCACCCACTCTTGATAAAGTGAAGTCAGGGAGATGTTACTTTACTATTGTGCCGAGGGCATTATAGCGGTTACCATTGCGGATAATCACCACTTGTCCGTTCTCGATACGTTTTTCTGCCTGCTCGCACAGAACGGTATTGTCTATTGCCGTGGCTTTGATAGTGGCGGATACGTGTGCAGCCTCGGATACATTGCCGAGGTCGTCCAAAGCAAATGCCGAATAGTAGTAGGTGCCTTCAGCGAGATTGCTGTCGGTGTATGTTTCTGCGGTTCCCTCATATACAACGGTGCCGTCTGTAACAGAAGCGGGATAAGCCGAAGCATTGCATACGATAACGGTTTTCTCATAGTCAGCCACAGGCGGAACAACCCCCGTCATCTCTACATTGTTGATAACGAAACTACCCTGTGCAGAGGCGTCGCTTACAGAGACTACGAAATAGACTGCCGTGATATTGGTGCCATCGAAAGTATCGCCCTTTTGGTTGTTGTGCCATGTGAGTTTCTCGAATTTGTCAATGCTGACAGGCTGCATCTTGTTCTCCGACAGCGGTACATATACATACCACCAGTCGTAACCGTTCTGCTCAATGGTCAGACGGATATTATGCCCGCTGCCGTTACCTTTGAGGTCGAAGGCTATGTCGGTCAGCACTTCGGCAGGGTTGGCGGGGACAAATTTCACACCCGTATCCTCCCATGCTTTAGCGGTGGTGTAATCCACTTTCAGCCCGTCTGTTGTGGTGGCAATTGCGGCTGTGGCATTGTCGCTGCTAGTATATACCTCTGCGCCCTCAGTGCCTTGTACAAGGGTGTAGATAGTAGTTGCCGCATCCATATTGTGCGTCGGGTTAACCCATGTGAGAACGGCTTTTTTATGGTCGGTGGCAATGGCAAAATCGGCGATTGCACGCGGTGCCTTGGTATCGGGAACGATAGTCAGTGCAGCGTCGGATACAGCCTGTACGCTCTTGGTGGCATTTGCCAGAGTGGCACGCAGGTAGTAGGTGCCGGCTGCCATAGTGCGGATGTTCCAATCGTAAGAGAGCGTCGAGAGAGGCAGGTTCTTGGCTATTTCCGTCCAAGCGGTTTTGTCTGCGGAATACTCCAGCGTGATCGTACCGGTATTGTCGGGGTCGATAGCCGAAAGGGCAATGGTGTAGAGGTCGGTGGCGCTCTCGGCAGTATTGAGACTCAGGAGAGAAACGGTCATCTGTGCTTCTGCCACCGTCCAGCGCGGGTCGCCGATATTGCTTTCGTCGGTAGCCTTGCCTTTCAGGGGCGAGGTGCTGCGGAAATTGAAATCGCCGTTGGCAGGGTTGATAAACTGCGGGTCGGCTTCCGTTATCTCGATCTGATCCACACTGCTGCTTGAACGCGGTGCCCGGGTGTTGTAGTACACACAATTGCCGACGGAACCTTTGTAGATAGAGATGCAGTACTCTGCGCCGTCTGCACTCGGGTTGGCTACCACACAGTTGCTGACCAGCACTTCGTTCTTCTCATTCTCGCTTTTGACAGGGCGCGGACCGTTGTTGTAGAACGTGCAGTGGTCAATCTCGGCATTAGGTACATTCTTCAGATAGACTGCTCCCGCTCCGCTGTTGTTGGAGAAAGTGCAGTTGGTAACGGACATCTTGCCGCTCACCGTACCATAGGCATAGATAGCACCGGCATCAGTGGAAGTACCATCAAATACACAATTCTTAACGGTCAGGTTCTTGATAGTCTGTCCGCTGCTCAGATAGTACACGCGTCCGCCGGAAGCCGAGTGATCGAAGGTACAGTTCTCTATCGTTACCGAGAAACTGCCGCCCGTAGTGGTGCGGAGCATATGCTCGCCTGTGGTGGTAACATTCAGTCCTTTGAAGACGAACTCGGCATTGGGTTCGATACGGTATATCTTCAGAGTCGGTTTTGCGCCTGCTGCGGCTTGTATGGTGAGTGCTTTGTCCACCTTGATGGAAGACGACTGCTCATAGTTGCCCGTAGTGAGTTCGATGACATCGCCTGCTGCGGCACTGTGTATAGCGTCGTTGATATTGTCGCCGGGGTTGAGTGTTACCACGGCAGCATTGGCAGAGAGTGCCACAAGGCACGTTGCTACAAAAAAGGAAAGTTTTTTCATATTATTAGTGTTGTTTATGGTTTGCGGAAAAGGGACCTTAAGGACTTTAACGTCCTTAGGGTTCTTAGGGTCTTTATTGTTCCAGTTCTTCGCGCGAGTACTTGCGTCCGAGAATGTCGTAGAAATCCTGCCCTTTGGCAATCAGCAGTTGCCCTTTGTAGAGTGTTTTGAATACATCGTTCTGCGTTTCGGCAGGCAGGGTATGGATATCCAGATAGGTGTTGTCCGCATTGCGCTTGATGACTATCTCGTCATAGAGTTGGCGGGTCTTGAAGACCGAGGTCTTGTAGGTGGAAACGACCATAGAGTCGGCATTGACGGTTATCTCGGTGTAGGCAGGTGCGCCGGGTTGTCCGAACTTGCCCGTAAAGAGGTCGTAATAGTTGGCTACTTTGGTCTTGTCGTAGTTGGCGTCCATCTCCTCTTTGCTGTACGGGTAGTAGCGTTTGCGTCCGCAGGTAGCCCCTACGAAATAGAGTGTACCGTTGTCGGTGCGGAAAGTGCCGCCCTCTTTGCCCGTCATATTGGTGGAGGCGTCCTGCTCCACGGTTTTGACACCGCTGATGTCGGCAAGGAGCGGAGTCTTGTCTTCGGGGTTGACCGGACCGATGACCTCGTAGGTGTGGTCGTGCCCTTGCAGTGCAAGGTCAATATGCAGTTCCTTGAAGACAGGCATCAGTATGGCGCGGAAGAGTTGCGACTCCTCGTCTATCTGGTGTCCGCTGCCGCAGAATAGGTTCTTGTGCACCAGTGCTACGCGCCATTTGGTGTTCGGGTGTTTGGCTACCTCGCGGCGCATCCATTGGGCTACGTCGTTTTGCAGATACTCGCACGTACCCGACAGGATGTTGTACTGCCCTTTCCAATAGTCTTGATGGCTATAGACCAGGAAGAGTACATCGCCATAGACAAACGAATAGGTGATACCGTCGAACTGCGGCTTTATCTTCGCGTTGCTCTTGAAGGAGTTGTCGGTATTGAAGTGATAAGAATAGTTCAGGTTGGGCGAGTCGTCGTGGTTGCCGTCGGTAGGTACACACGGCATTATGTTGAGCATCGGGCGCATGGAACGCTCGAACCAACGCTCCCATTCCCATTCGGAGTTGTCGGCGGTACCGGTCTCCACGAAGTCGCCGGGGAAGAGCAGGAAGCGTGCGTCGGATGAGTATTTGGCGGCTGTCAGAGCACATTGCTCCGCCTTGCTGACATACTCCTCGTCCTGCAGGTGGGAGTCGGTCATATAGAGGAACGAGAACGATTCTTTCTCGGTGGGAGCCGTGGTGAAGGTGCGTATGTCGCTCCACGCATTGTCGGTGCCGACACGGTAACTGTAGGTGGTGTTCGGTTGGAGTCCCGTAGCCAATGCCTTGTGGCTCACATAGCGATAGGCGGTCTTGGTAGGCATGCCTGTGGCTTTGATCACACCGCTCAGGCTGACTGCATAGCGCAGCGGCTTGGTAGTTACGGGTGTTGCACTGAACTCCAGTGCGTTTTTGAAGTCGGCGTCTGTGGCATCGGCTTGGGCTACCAACTGCACTTTGCCGTCGTTCTGCCCCTCGTTGGTGAACCATGCAAAGCCCATCTGCGTGGTCGGGTCGCCGTTGATATTCGCTACTACGCAATAGGGGTATGCTTTTCCTACAAGGGTAGGAATGGCGTCGCGCATGGCTTGCAGGTTCTCTTCGGTGCTGTCGCGGCGTGCCGCCTCTTTGGCTGCCCAGAAAGGAATGAACGACGGAACGGTGTAGTTTGCCATCGGGTAGAGCGTATCGGCGGCGAGTACCTCGTGGTGGATGATTACCACCGGTTTGGCGTCCACTACCACTACGCACGATGCTTTCTTGCTGCCGTCTTGGGTGGTTATGGTAACGGTGGTCTTGCCGACGGCTATGCCCGTTACCTGCCCCTCGTCGCTGACGGTAGCGATATTCTTGTCGGCGACCACCCACGTTACTTGCTTATTCGAAGCATTGGCAGGCGTAACCACGGCAGCAAGCCATGCCTGCTGCTCCTCTACGATACGGAGGGTGTCAAGCGTGATGGCTACACCCGATACTTTCACGGTCGGAGCGGAGGGGTTGTATTCGTAAGCGCCCACGTCCACGCCTTTGCCCAACGGGCGTTTTGTGCCATTGATGTCCACGGCGGTGGCGCCTTTGGTCTGCCCGAGGTCGATGAGTTTGGAGGTACTCATCAGCGAGAAATCGGCTGCACGCATAGCGGCGATGTCGGCATCCGTAGCCGGCAGACCTACGAAGTGGGTCGGGGCTTTGAACTGCGGACCGTTAGCCGCCATATTCCGGCGCTCGAGTTTCATAGCCGAGTAAGCATAGGCGAAGCCGTCGTCCGAAGCGTTCTTGCCCGAGAGACGGCTGGTGTCGGCTACATAGTTGGCGGGGTCTCCGAAGCCCTCTTCGGGCAGGTTGTTCCATGTGATGGTGTTGATACATACGCCGTCGCTGTGCAGACCGGCATACTGGCTGCCGTAGTTGCAGGCGAAAGTACAGTTGATGATAGAGCCGGTCGGGTTGTACGCACCGCCCGAGTTGGGCCATGCCGTAACGGTGGCGGCGTTGTTATGTACGAGGCAGTTCTCCATACGTCCGCCGTTCTCGTTATATACGGCAGCACCGAAACGCCCCTGGTTGCCACGGAAAATGGTGTTCTGTATCAATCCGCCGTCGTTGCGCACGGTAGCGTCGTTGCCGGCGGAGCAGAGTTCGATGACGCAGTCGCGGATGGTGCCGCCCTCGTTGTAGAAAGCACCTACCTTGCTGCCCGCACACGCTGTGACAGTACAGTTCTGGACGATCACATTCTTGCGCAAATAGCCGCAGCCGTACGATTGTGCGTGCTGCGCATTGCGGAAAGTGATGCCGTCTATATAAGTAGGTGTGGTGCAGCCCTCGTCATATTTGATAAGGATATAGGTCTCAAGCCCCGTGCCGTCTATGATGGTCGGGTTTTTCTCTATGTCGCGTTTGCCTGTGGCGGCATCAAAGCCGCCTTTGACGGACACACCGTCTTTGATAACGATCTGTTCGTTCCATACGCCGGCAGCCACATAGACGGTGTCGCCTTTCTGTGCACTGCTTACTGCCGACTTGACAGACGACAGGGCATTGTTCCATGCCTTGCCCGTCCCCGTACCGTCGGGAGAAACGTACACTATCGCTGCCTGCGCGGACAGCGTGGTTGCCAGCAAGACAGCCGACAAGAAAGAATAGTAGATTTTTTTCATTAGGGTTAAGAGTTAACTTAATAAGTATATTTCGATTTCGCTGCAAAATTACCGTTTTTTACTCTTTTTATTCTGAAATAATATATGTTGAATAACATAAAAAGAAATAGTGTTGTGTATTGTACTGATAATCAGTGTATTCTTGGTACTATGTGTTGGAAATATATATTCCGAAATGTTACGAAACGAAAGATGTTCAGTGCAGGCTTATGCTATCAGATCTATGTCATTCGTATGTGATTCGTATGTGATTCGTATGTGATTAGGCGGTTTTTGCTTGTATTATAGCGAGTTAGCATAGGGAAATAGTGGGCTTTTTATTGCCGTTTGATAAGATAAAGGGTATTGTGGTATAGTGTCCATTTAGAAACGCAATTTTGGGGTACACTTTTGCCCCCTGTCAG
>ERZ808242.42-NODE-42-length-93886-cov-21.074506_pt1 | contig 93886 bp, 69 predicted proteins | sample MGYA00521244_ERZ808242 | MGnify/ENA primary metagenome ERZ808242 (study PRJEB31516, sample SAMN03275573) | gut metagenome | biome: mammalia-associated habitat; material: feces | host: Papio cynocephalus | place: Kenya | collected 2012-07-27 ... | reverse complement strand
AATACTCACCTGAATACCAATTGCCGTCTCCGTCTTTCAGTTTCTCAGCCTTGACTGTCAGACTGTCCCGCTTGAAGGAACCGTTTGCATCTCCGTCAACATCGTCGAAATAGAACTTTACCTCATCATACGGCCAGACCCTGTCATAATTACCAACGGCCTTGCCGTTCTCATCTGTGTAAATGGCATCCTTGCCATTATTCAACCGCAGTTCCGAAGGGGTGACACGGATGCCTTTGATGGACTTTCCGCTTTCATCCACAACTGTCAGGTCAACTTTGAAATCACAGGTCGGAGTGCCATACTCATCCCGCTGTTCAAAAATGTTGTCTCCACAACCGGAAAAACCGAGCATCGAGAGCAGTGCCGGGCCTATGGCCGCGATCAGTTTAGCAAATGACTTTTTCATAATTTTGAAGCTTTAATCATTTGTACCAAATCCGATGATTCCAAAAACTTGCAAATAAAATCAATTTATCACCTAGATCCTTACCAAAGTTTTCACCTCATACAGATCAAAACAGCTTCTTAAAGCAAACGAATATCCACTCCCGGCCTGTCGGTCACGCGGCCGATGACGGTCGCCTTGTCCCCGTGGCCGGCAAGGATGTCGATGGCCTTTTGAGCCTCGGACTCATCCAAAGCCAGAACCATTCCGATGCCCATGTTGAATATGTTGAACATCTCTCTGTGAGGGATGTTGCCGTACTTCTCAAGGAAGCGGAAGATAGGAAGGATAGTCCATGAGCCTTCCTGTACCTCTATGCCTTGGCCTTCGCGGAGGATTCTCGGGATGTTCTCGTCGAAGCCGCCGCCGGTGATGTGGGCGACTCCGTGCACGTCGCAGTTGCGGATGACATCCAGGACCTGCTTCACATAAATTCTGGTAGGAGTCAGGGCGACAAGGCCGAGCGGCTGGTCGGACTCCAATTCAGGATAGACCTTGAACAGATCCAGATTGTTGTCGGAGAAGATCTTGCGGACGAGGCTGAAGCCGTTGCTATGGACTCCGGTGGAGGCTATTCCAACCAGCACGTCCCCGGCCTTGACCTTCGTGCCATCGATGAGTCTGGATTTCTCCACGACTCCTGTGGTGAAGCCCGCGATGTCATATTCACCATTCTCGTACATTCCAGGCATCTCGGCTGTCTCTCCGCCCACAAGGGCGCATCCGGCCTGTCGGCAGCCTTCCGCGACTCCGGCCACGATTGCCTCAACCACCTCCGGACGGGTCTTTCCCTGAGCCACATAGTCAAGGAACACAAGCGGTTCCGCTCCCTGGGCAAGGACGTCGTTCACGCACATCGCCACGGCGTCGATGCCGATGGTGTCGTGCTTGTCCATCGCGAACGCGAGCTTGAGTTTCGTGCCGACACCGTCCGTTCCGCTGACCAAAATAGGCTCCTTGATGTTCAGCTTAGAAAGATCGAACATTCCTCCGAACGATCCGATGTTCCCCATCACGCCGAGCCTGTCGGTCGACGCCACGTGTTTCTTGATCCTGCGGACAACATCGTAACCTGCCTCAAGGCTGACACCCGCCTTCTCGTAATCAACTGCCATAATAGTTTATCTCTTATTATAATTAATTATCTGTCAATATATTCCTAAAACACCAAAGCTAATCACTCATTAGAATTTATGCTCCTCGTTGACCTCCTCGATGCTGGAGTAGAGGGCCGTCGGGTAGTCGCCGTTGAAGCAGGCCAGACAGAGGTCGCTGCGGTGGCCGGCCTCGAAAAGGCCCTCCTCGGAAAGGAACGCCAGAGAATCGGCCTCGATCGCCTGACGGGCCTGCTCCAGATTCCTTGAATAGCAAAGGAGCTCCTTGTGAGTGGACATGTCCACTCCGTAGAAGCACGGATTCTTGATCATCGGGCTGGCGATCCTCATGTGGACCTCCTTCGCCCCGGCCTCGCGCAGCATACGGACAATCCTAAGTGACGTGGTCCCGCGCACGATCGAGTCATCCACCAGGATTATCCTCTTGTCTTTCACGATGGTGCGCACCGGAGACAGCTTCATCTTCACACCCTTGTCCCTCATCTCCTGCGACGGCTGGATGAAAGTCCTGCCGATGTAGCGGTTCTTGATCAGGCCCATCTCGCTCGGAAGACCGCTCGCCTCGGCGTAACCGGAAGCGGCACTGAGGCTGGAGTCCGGGACTCCGACCACGATGTCCGCGTCCACATGCGACTCCCTGTAGAGGATCTTGCCGCTCTCCTTCCTGAAAGAGTGGACGTTGCGGCCTTCGATGTCGCTGTCCGGGCGGGCGAAGTAGATGTATTCCATGGCGCACATGGCGTGGCGCTGATAATCTGAATATTTCCGGCTCCGGATTCCGTGATGGTCGATTGTTATGACTTCTCCCGGCTCCACATCGCGGACAAACTCCGCTCCCACAACGCTGAACGCGCAGGTCTCGCTGCTGAGGACATAGCCGTCGCCGATCCGCCCGATGGACAAAGGCCTCAGGCCGTACTTGTCACGCATGGCGTAAATCCTGCGATTGGTCATGACCAGAAACGCGAAAGCCCCTTCGATCATGTTCAGGGCCTCCATTATCGGGTATATTCTCGGACTGTTCCTTTCGACAGGTTCCTTCTTGATGAGATGCGCCAGGATCTCGCTGTCGGAAGTGGACTGGAAAAGGCTGCCGCGGTCCTCCAAGTATTTTCTTAACTGGGCGGAGTTGACCACATTGCCGTTGTGGGCAAGGGAAAAATCTCCGGTGTTGTGCTTGAACAGGAACGGCTGGACATTCTCTATGCCGCCACCTCCGTGTGTAGAGTAACGCACATGGCCGATCGCCATGTCGCCGTGCAGAGAACCGAGGTTCTCACTGTTGAAGACTTCGGTCACAAGTCCGAGTCCCTTGACCCGGTGAAGTTCTCCTTTATCGTTGACCGTAACGATTCCGCAGCCTTCCTGGCCGCGATGCTGGAGCGCATGGAGACCGTAGTAGGTCACCTCGGCGGCGTGGGGGACACCCCAGACACCGAACACCCCGCATTCTTCTTTAAGTTCCTTTGAAAACATATTCCTTTCGCGGACTAAGCAGCCATTGAAGGGACAATCCCTTAACGCTTGCCAAAGTACAAAGATAACGAAATATTCGCCGCGCGGCAAAAGAAAATGAGACCGGCCCCATAAGTCAAATGACCATGAGACGGTCTCAAAAATCATCAGGTTGGCCAAAGGCGCTTTGGTCAACCTGAAAATACTCAAATAAAGACATCAGTACGTCACTGATTCTGACGCCACACTTTCCGAGTTCAGTTCACTGATGGCCGTAACTAAATAGGTACCCTTCGATGAAAGGCCGAATGTCTTGTCTTTTGTCGTTCCGACAAGTGTCGCCTTCTTTTTAGAACCATCCAGTTTGTACACCGCGAACAATGGCCCCGCCCCGTTCCAGGAAAGCGATGAACCGTTTACCTTGACACCAGTCGGAGCATCGGGCTTCTTTTCATCGGCAGCAAGAAGGTAAGGGATCAGAGTCTTTGTTCCGAAAGCCCCCTTGACCGCGTCTGTTATTCCGATCTTGTTTTCCGTCAAACTTCTGGCACTGTACAAAAGCGCGCCTTCAACACGTTTGATTTGAGCGGCATAGTTGTACTGGCTGTAGAACGAGGCGGATGTCCTGAAATCTGTGCCGGATGCGTCCGGAGCGAAATTGTAGATTCCGTAGCCTGCCATCAGATGGCTTTTGAACGCATTGTCTACAAACCACTTAATCCTTGTCTGGAATGTCGAGACGTTGTAGTACAATTGAGGGATGATCACATCAACCCAACCGTTACGGGTCCAGTTGGCGACATCGGCGAACAAAGAGTTGTAGTTGTTGTCATAGTTGCCCTGAGGGCTGACGGAGAAGATTACCTCAGGACGGGTCCGGACTATCACATCATGGATCTTTTCAATCGCATTGGAGACATTGGCGCGTCTGAAATCCTCGATCTTTGAATATCCAGTGCCATATTTGGCATATTCAGCAGCATCATTCAAAGACTCACCTTTCTCCAGCGACGGGTAAAAATAGTCATCCATGTGAAGACCATCGACATCATATTTCGTGATAATCTCCTTGATGATCGCGGCTATCCTGTCCTGAACCTCAGGCAGAGCCGGGTTATAGACACGGATCTTGTTGTAGTCCTTGACCATAGAGGACGGAATTTTAGGATCCAGAGCCGGAAACTCAGCCGAGGCGGAGCCTCTTGTCTCGACACGGTAAGGATTGATCCAGGCGTGGAACTGCATCCCGCGGGCGTGTGTCTCGTCCACCAAAAACTTAAGGACATCATAACCAGGATCCTTGCCGGCAGTGCCGGTTATTGTTTTGCTCCAAGGCTCATACTGAGACTCATAGTAGGCATCGGCCTTTGACCTGATTTGGAAGAATACAGCATTGATGCCGCATTTCTCAAACAGATCCAGATACTCGATGTACTTTTTCTTCTGGGAAGCGGCATCATGCGCGCCCATAGGCCAATCAAGCTCCCAGACAGTGGCAACCCAGACTCCTCTGAGTTCCTTGCGCGGGAATTCCACCTTGGCCGGATCGGTCTTGTCCTCGCCCTCGGTGGTGCCTCCCCCGCCGGAAGTGCCCCCTGGCTTGAAGGGCTGCTCTTCCTTTCCGCAAGCGAAGAAGGCCGCACACAGAAGCGCGTACAGTAATATTCTTGCTAATCTTTTCATTCCCGCACCAATCAGTCGTCAAGAGCCACCTTTATCGGGAACTCACATATCGCGAATCCAGAGTCGCAGCGGGCGGCGAACAGGTAAAGTCTGCTGTCCTTTCCTTCCGCATCCTTCTCGATAAAGTAGTTGAGATTGGTTCCCGGAGAAATGCTCTTGCCGCCGCCAAGGATGAATGAATATACCGGTTTGCGGTCACCCTCCTCAAATTTGGCAAGGCAGTCAGCCAATGTCTCTCCTCCCTTCGTGATGTCATAGACGTACATCGTCGGAGTCACATCCTCGGTTCTGCCCGCGGTCATTGTCACCAAATAGCGTTCCTCGTTGAAACTAATTATCTGGCAAGCTGTTGACTGTGCAGCCACGCTGGTAGACTTGAGAGAATACTGAACGGACATCGACTCGTCCACAATCTTCGGCGCCATATAGATTCCTCCGAAAATGTAGCTGTCGGTACCCCAGATCCTGTTGACAGTGATGTAAGAGTTGGCACCGGTCGCGGAACCGAGAACAACCGCGCTGGCTGGATCTATCTCCTTCCAGTTCCTTATTGTGAACCTCAGGACGTCAGTGGCTTTGTTGTTGCCGAAGAACACATAGCCGTTGCCGTTTTCATCAAGGTTGAACGAAGCGTTGTCACCGTGCCTTGAGTTGGCTCCATCAATAGTGTCAAGCGTGACATTCAGGATCACTTCCGGAGCGGAAGCCGGAGTCTCGTAGTAGTAGATCTTTAACGGAGACCACTTGCCTCCTCCGGAAAGGTTGCTCACATAGGTGTGGCCATTGATCACAGCCCCGCTGTGGACCGGGAATGTTCCGCCTGTCACACCTTCATTGTTCAGCATGATCGGTTCGATCTTTCCTTCCTTCAAATCGGAAACCTTCAGAAGATGAGGGTTCGTGCCACCCTTTCTGGAGACCACCAGGACATATTCACCGTCAAATCCGGCCCAACGGGTTGAGGCTGAATTGAAATGTTCGTAGGTGTTGTTCGTCGCTGCGCAGAAACCGTAAGTCTTGACCTGTTCCCAATCAGCTCCGAAGACCGGAACCTTTTTCCTGACACGAATGAAATAGTCCTTGTAACGGTTGTGGTTCTTGATCCTGAGAACCAATGTCTTCTCTGTCGTTTCCTCATCCATGGAGAAATCGAATACATCTTTTTCCAGCACCGCACCATCGGACAGAGCCGCCTTGACCATCAATTTGGAGAAATCCGTTGCCGGATCAATTCTCTTGAAGTCGATCATCTTGTTCTCTTCATCGATGCGTCCTTCAATGACTGTCGCTCCATCAGCACCCGCATTGACTATCTCTATTGATGAGATCTCGGTGTCGTAGGGCTGCTCGACCTGGCTCGGCAGTTCTTTCTCACAGGAAACGAACCCTAAGGCCAACAAGGCGAGGGAGAATCTTATTATCTTTTTCATAATCATCTGCTTAAATATTAGTTAGAGGAATCTGGCCACCCTTCGGTCTGGGTCAGCTTGTAACCCTTGTTGGCATACTCGGTGATGGTGTTGGAGCCAACAGGAGTGAGATAAGGGTTGATGTTCGGCACATTGAGGAAAGGAAGCCTTCCCTTGTTCTCGGCAGGGTAGAAGAATCCTACCATCTTGTCTCCATTCTTCCCGTCGAATGTGATCAGGTCGCCTGATGCTGTCATCACACGGATCTTGCCCTTGTTGCCGTCAACCAGGTCACCCGGACATTCGGCAGGGAAATTCACCCAGGTGCCGACAAGAAGGTCAACGTTGGCGTCCGTGTCCATATACTCAAGTTTTTTCCACCTTCTCAGATCCACGATCCTGGAATGCTCGAACGCGAACTCCATTCTGCGCTCACGCCTGATCTCCCAAAGGAGAGCCGGCACGTCGGAGTCCCTGGCCGGATCGTCGGGAAGAGCCGCCAAATCCATCGGAGCGGTCTTCTGGACGCCTCTGTCAATGGCCTCCTGAGCGAGAGGTCGGTTACGGATCTTATTGATGGACAGATCAATGTCAGCCTGGGTCACGGAGCCTGAACCGAGTGTGGAAAGTTCCGCCTTGGCCTCAATCCAGTTCAAAAGCACCTCAGCGTACCTGAGGACAGGGTATCCGTTCAGATTGTTTGCGGAAGTGTATTCAACTTCCGGAGATCCTCCGGGTGTGTCAAGGTACTTCAATGCCGAGCGCGGGATGAATTTCACAGGGTACAGATAGCTGCTCTTTGACGTGGCGGTCGGCTTGCAGTAGAACGATGCCTCGAAACGGGAATCTCTGGTTTTGATAAGGTTGGCCATCGAGAAATCATCATGGTTCTCAACCATCGATGTCTGCCAATCCTTGCCGTCCACACAGGCAAAGGCCTTGATGAGAGCAAGGTTCGGTCCAACAGTCCTGGACTCTTTCACATTGGAATAGGATGCCACACAATGGGTCACACCCTGTGCCGCGTCGTATTTCCTGTAAAGAATCACATCCTTGCCGGAGGCCAGATCCTTGGATCCGAAGAGCGAGCGGAAATCAAGCGTTATGTCAAATTGTCCGCTGTTCATCACGATGTCACCGGCCGCGACCGCGAGATTGAAGAACTTGGTGGCCTGCGCGGAATTGTTGTAGTAATACTTTTGCCAACTGCCTTCGTAAAGAGCCCAGCGCGACACGAGGGCAGCTGCCACATAACGGTTGATGTTCTGCACGCCATCATTGAGACGGATGTTCGCAAGGGCATATTCAAAGTCATCATAGACATTGTCCATCACTTCGTTTCTCGGGGTCCTGTCCTTGTAGAGGTCATCCTTGTCGGTGTTCTTCACCACGTGGTCGTAGTAAGGAACATCACCGTAGGAATTGACCAAACGGGCATATTCCAATCCCCTGAAAAGCCTGGCGACCCCCATCCAGTGGGAATATTCCTCCGTGGAAAGAATGCCGGTCATCCTGCTGTCGATCCTGTCGATCATCACGTTGGCCCGGCGGATCCACTTGTAGTTGTCGCCCCATCCGGTCGAGGTCGGCACGGCACGGGTGAACTGGCTTTGGGTGGAATAGTTCACGATGTCATCGCTGAACGTGTAGTCAAGCAACGGAGCCGAAGAATGGGTCCAACCGGTTCCGTAACCCTCGAAATAATGAAGATAAAAGCTGTTCGAGTAAAGGCGCACCTTCTCGGCGCTGGTCCAATAGGATTCATCCTCGGCCACGGTCGGAGAAGGACGGTCAAGCACCTCGCTGCAGGCGCCGAAGAGCAGCGCGAGACCTGCTGTTGCTGTGAATATCTTGAGTTTCATAATTTTTATCATTTTTAGAAGGTTAGCTGAAGACCCACAGAGGCCGACTTGAAAGTAGGAGTACCCACTCCCGTTCTGGTCAGGTTGTAGCTGGAGGTGTTGAACATGGAGTAGCCAGTGATGGCCTCTGGATCGATAGGCAGTCCCCTGAGATGATCAAACGTAAAGAAGTTCTCAAGCGACACGTAAGCCCTGACCTGGCTAAGGCAAACCTTCCTGAGGAGCTTCTGCGGAAGCGAATACCCAAAAGTGATGTTCTTGATCCGGAGATAGGCCATGTTCAGCAGGTACTTGCTCTGCACCTGCATCGTGAAGCCGGTGTTGGACCCACCCAGATCCCAGGCGCGAGGGTAGAAGGCGTCGGTGCGGTCTTCTCTCCAATAGTCCGTCGTGAAAGTCTTAGGAAGGGCACCTTCCTTGGCGTTGTAGCCAGGAATGGCAAGCTGCCCGCCTCCCCAGATCTTGCGCTGGCCTATGCCTTGGAAGAAAATAGAGAAGTCGAAGCCCTTCCAGTCAGTGCCTAGCCTGAAACTGTACTCGTAACGAGGGGTTGTGTTGCCGATCACGACACGGTCTCCGGGATCTCCATTCGTCCCTGATCCCGAAGAAATGTAGCCATCGCCATCGATGTCCACGAACTTCACATCGCCAGGACTGCACACAAGCTTGTCACCGTTCTCGAACTCAACCTGATAGACAGGATACTTGGCGGTCTGCCTGTTGGTGGAATGGATCGTGCCTCTGTAGATTACGTTGACCCTTTCGATCCTGCCGTCCGCACCGTAGACAAAGTCATCCTTCTGGTAAAGACGGTCCGTGACATAACCATAGATGTCGCCATAGCGGCGTCCGGTGGAATAGGCGTTGCCGAGCAGGCGATCCTCCCAAGGAGTTTCCCAGTCAGCTCCCTTGGTGATCTTTGTGGTAGCATCAGCAAGGGACGCGGTGAAGTTGATTCCCAGGCCATTGGAGAATCTGTGGCTGAAATCAAACGCTATTTCCCAACCGTTGGTGCGAAGGTTTCCGTAGTTGCCCATAGGAGCGGAGTCTCCAAGCGTGGAAGGAAGAGTCTCACCAGGGATGATCATGTTTTTGGTGTCCCTGCGATACCAGTCAAAGGTGAGTCCGATGCGGTTGTCCCAGAACCTGAGGTCGGCTCCGAAATCAAGCGTCTCTATCATCTGCCACGTTATGTCACTGTCCACCAGCGAAGGAGTGTCATATTTGGTGACTTTCTGCCCATTGCCTCCGATCCACGAGGACTGTCCACCCGAAAGGATTGACTTGTAAAGGTTGCTGGATACCGACTGGTCGCCGACGCTGCCCCAGGAAGCCCTGATCTTACCGAAGCTCAGGACAGGCTTCACAGGCTCAAGGAGACTTTCATTTGTGAATATCCAGCCGGCGGAGAATGCCGGGAACCATTTCCACTGAAGGTCGGTCGGGAATTTGTGCGATCCGTCACGCCTCAGGTTGGCCTCAAGGAAGTACCTGTTGCCGAAAGAGTAGTTGACACGGCCGAAGAATCCCAGACGACCGGACCAGTCCCTTGACCCCGAGGCGAACTGATCTCCGGTGGCCGTCGCGAACTGAGGGTTGTCCGGAACGGTAAGGTTGTTCTTTCTTACAGTGTATGAACTCCACTTGCCGGCCACGAGATTCATACCGAGCATGAACTTGAAATCATGCTGGTTGTTCTCGCCAAGAGCAAGATGGTAGGTCGTGTAGGCGTTGATGGTGTTGTTGTCATTGTTGCGGGAATAGTTCTTGACATAGTCAGACTTCTCGCTGACGTTGGAGTTGAGATACCTGTTGACAGGGAATGTGTAGGCAGGCATTCCTCCGGACTCCACAACCTGTCCCTCCTCGTTGACGTAGACCTGGCTGCCGTTCTCCACCCATGCGGTCGGAGAATACCAGTGCTGGCCGGCCTCGAAATAGACGACGGAACTGTTCTGATCACTCATCTGCCTGTCGTAGGTGTAGTCAAACTGGAAATTCCAGTTCTCCGTGAAGTTGAGCGTCATCCCGAGGTTCATGTTGAAATACCTGTTCCTCAGGTTGTCGGTGTTGCCAGCCATCAGTTCATACGCGGGCTCCTGAAGATAGTGGTCTCTCTCCATCACTCCGATCGGGAACAAAGGACTCCATCTGTAAAGGTAGAGCCAAGGGTCAGCGGATGTTGTGCCCACGCCAGGGTAGCGCTTGTTGCGGTCGGAGTAGATCGCGCTGGCGCGCAGGGTGAGATATTTGTTGACCTCACTCGTGAATCCGAAGGATGCGTTGTACCTCTTGAAATCATCTGTCTTCGCAGGCTTTGTCATTCCGTTCTGATCAAGGTAGCCTAGCCCGATGTTAAACGATGTGTGATCGTTGGAGCCTGTCACGGAAAGGTTGTGGGTCATAGACGGGGCCCACTCGCGCACCATGGCCTTGACACCATCGTAGAGACGGTAACCGTACTTGTTGGTTCCATCGTAGTACCAGTCGCGACCGTAAAGGATAGGATCATTCCAAGCGACTGTGCCGCCATATTTCTCCTGCCACTCGCGGACTTTCTGGAGACTGTTCCCATCGATTCTCCAGAAGCCTCCGGCAGGCATCGGGGATTCCCTGTTCACCTGAGCGTCGTAGGTATATTCAAGAGCCTCGATTCCGCCGATGTTGATTTCCTTGGCCGGATTCTGCCATGAGAAGTTGTTCGAATATGACACCTGGAGTTTCGGGCCTCGGGTGCCGTTCTTTGTCGTGATGAGCACGACTCCGAAAGCCGCCTTTGAGCCATAGATCGAGGCGGACGCCGCATCCTTGAGGACTGTGATTGACTGGATGTCGTTAGGATTCACAAGTTGGATGCTCGGGATCTCCACGTTGTCCAAAAGAATCAGAGGGGAGTTCCCTCCGCTTATGGATCCGATCTGTCCGCGGATCTTGATGAGAGGATCGGAGCCGACCTCACCGGTAGGGATCACGATGTTCATTCCCGGGACCGCGCCCTGAAGTCCACGTCCGACATCCGCGATAGGACGGCTTTCCAAAGTCTTTCCGACATCGACCGAGGCGACGGCGCCTGTGATGTCAGCTCTTTTCTGAGCGCCGTAACCTACAACAACAACCTCGGAGAGGACCTCGTTGTCTTCTTTCATCATGATTGTCATCCCGTTCTTGGCCGTGACGATGACATCCTGATAGCCAAGACAAGATACCTTGAGAGACGCGCCAGCAGGCACGTTGATTGAGAATCTGCCATCAACATCGGCGACGGTTCCGTTTTTTGTCCCTTGTTGGAACAGGCTGGCGCCGATGACCGGCTGTCCGGCCTGATCAACTATACGGCCCTTGATGTCAATGTTTTGTTTAGTGGTCACTTCAGCCTGAACGGCGGAAGAAGTTTCAGCGGTTGCCCTATAACCCGGCAACGCGAGGAAGCAGGCCGCGGCAATGGCAGCGACTCCACTTGACAAATTAATCTTTTTTACAAATCCATCCATAAAAAGGTCGATTTGGTTACTGTTATTATAGTTATGCAATATTGACTATTATATAATAGTCATGCAATATAGACAAAAACCTTCATCCGACAAAAAAAATCTTGATGCTGCCCCATGCTCCGGAGGATCAAACCAGGAGCGATCCGCACTTCCCGGGCTTCTCTACCCATAGATGTCCCTGAGCACGGCCAGGGAGCGGACGTTGACGGAGGATTCCGTGTGGTGTTCGATGTACTTGAGGATGCATTCTGCGATCTCGTTGCGGTCAGAGCCCCTTAACGGGAGCAGCATAGCCTCGCCGAACGAGCTGGCCAACAGGGACTTTATATGGTCAAGATGCTTGCCTGAGAATGGCGCGAGGCCGATTGTGTCAGGATTGAATCCGAGGACGGAGCCGAGTTCAAGCAGGAACCAAAGGTGGAAATTGGCGAAGTCGCTCTGGAGGGCATCCAAAGTCAGGATGCTTTTCTTCAGCCAGTCCGTCAACCCATCCTCGTTGGTCTGATCCTTTATCACACGGAAAAGCACCTCGCTCATAAAGAGGGTCATCGTGTTCTTGTGGATATTCCCGCGAATCCCCACGAGAGGATTGACGCTTGCGAAGTTGCGCGCGAACCAGAGATCCGACTTCGGATTCTCGGTGACTTCCGCCTCAAGAATATTCAGAGGCAGGAAAAGAGCCATGGCCGCCTTGGCGCTCACCTTCACAAGGAAGCCCCGTCTTCCATATTCCCGACTGATGGTGTGCAGGACTATGGAACTCTCACCGACTTTTGTGTGGCCGATGACGATGAGTTCAGCCTTATAGCGCATCGGACAGTCGTTAAAGAGCGGTCCGCCGCTGAAGCCACTGAGCCATAGCCCTCAAGGCCTTACCCCGGTGCGAGATCTCGTTTTTCTGCTCCTCGGTGATGTCGGCGGCGGTGAGTCCGGGATATTCATCCGGAATGAAGATGGGGTCATAGCCGAAGCCTCCCCTGCCGGATTTCTCACGGGCGATCGTGCCTTCCATCGTGCCCTCGAACTGGTGCACCTCTCCGTTCACGATGAGGGTCACGACACTGCGGAAGCGAGCCCTGCGGCTGACCTCCTGCCCTGCGGCCTCCAATTTGGCGAGCTCGTGAAGCACCTTGTCCATGTTCTGATTGAAGTCCTTTGAAGGTCCGGCATAACGCGCCGTGTAGACACCCGGAGCGCCTCCGAGCGCGTCCACCTCCAGCCCCGTGTCGTCCGCGAAGCAGTCGCATCCTTTCCTGTCGCAAATATAGCGTGCCTTCTGGAACGAGTTCTCCTCCAAGGTCGTCCCAGTCTCCGGAATGTCCTCCGTGATTCCGAAATCCGCCGGAGTCATCAGTTCAAACCCTTCACCCAGAATCTCGGAAGCCTCCCTCAGCTTACCACGGTTGCCCGTCGCGAAAACTATTTTTGTCATGTTGTCTGAAAATCTGTTTGTACACTTCTGCAAATATCCGCAGAATGCGTTGTTTTACCAAATTTAGAGTCATCAAATCATCTCAGACTGGAACTGTTTTTGGAAATCCGGGAAAAAACTTCTAAATTGCAGCGCAAAATGAGAAACACGTACTTCATATCCATGATGTCCATGCGAATGCAACGCTAAGTTGCATATGTTTATCTTGTCCGTAACCGCCCGGGACGTGCGGCCGGAAAATCATCCAGAATCAATAATTGAATTTTCCGACGCCACTTTGCGTGACGGAGAAAACCATGTGCTCCACGTTTCCGGTGGACACGCAATCATATTCACAAAGAAATAATGTGCTGCCATGCAAAAACACGAATATATTCATAATCACACGTTTGAATTTGAGTGCGGCGACGCCCTGCCCTCGATAAGGCTGGCTTTCCACACGTCTCCGGTCAAAAGCGAGAATGACTGGAAGGGTGCCGCCAAAGGACGGAAAGTCGTGTGGATCTGCCATGCGCTGACGGCGAACTCGGACGCCGAGGAGTGGTGGCCGGGACTTGTCGGTCCGGGGAAAGTGATCGACACGGAAAAGTATTTCGTCGTGTGCGTGAACGTACTCGGATCTTGCTACGGATCGTCCGGCCCCTCGGAACTCAAACCAGACGGGAGCGGGTACTACCTTCTTGACTTCCCGAAGATCACGATAAGGGACATCGTGAAAGCCAACATATTGGTAAGAAAGCACCTTGGCATAGAAAGAATTGACCTTCTCATAGGCGGATCCATCGGCGGATTCCAGACGGTGGAATGGCTCATAACGGAGCCCGAGGCGATCGACAGGGCTGTGCTCGTCGCCACTTCCGCAAGGGTAACGCCATGGCTCACAGCCTGGGAAGAGGCGCAGAGAATGGCCATTGAGGCTGACCCTACTTTCCGGCACCCGGAATTACTGATCAAGGATGGCTCCCCGGAAAACCCAGACGATGACACCAGCCTGCGGTTGAGGATTCTGCTCAAAGGGGGACAGGCAGGGCTGCGGGCGGCACGCGCCATCGCCCTGCTCTCCTACCGCAGCTATGCCGGCTACAACGCCACACAGGCCGAGAACGATGACGACACTCTGTTCGCGGAACGATCCGCCTCCTACGAACGCTATCAGGGAAAGAAGCTCGCCGACCGCTTCGACGCGTATTCCTACTACAGCCTTTCGCTTTCATTTGACAGCCACAACGTGGGTCGCGGCAGAGGAGGCGTCGCAAAGGCTCTTTCCGGCATCAAGGCGAAAGTCTCGGCCATAGGAATAGACAGCGACTGCTGCTTCCCTCCCGAGGAAATCAAGGAGATGGCCTCCCACATCCCAGGCGCGGAGTACTCCGGAATAACTTCGGTCTTCGGCCATGACGGTTTTCTTCTTGAATATGGGCAGATCGGTGCGATCATAGGCAAAATCTTCCCCTCCGGGCAACAAGACTGACAAAATAAAAATAAATATAAAACGAATATGCAAGTACTGAAATTCGGCGGCAGTTCAGTCGCAAACGCCGCCAACATGGAAAGAGTGGCCGACATCGTCAACTCTGCGGTGGAAAGGGACCGCACAATCCTGGTATGCTCCGCGATAGGCGGATTCACGGACGCCCTCATCAGGGCCGGACACCTTGCGGCGTCCGGAAATGACGAGTACAAGGAGATCCTTGACGCCTACCAGCAGAGGCACATCGGAATCGTCAAAGAGCTTCTGCCTTTGGAAAAGCAAGAGGAGTTGACGGAAACATGCAGGAAGGAATTTGACTCCCTGCGCAGCATCGCGCATGGCGTGCGTCTTCTTGGAGAGCTGAGCCAGACGAGCCTTGACGCGATCATGTCGTTCGGAGAGCTTCTGTCTACCAGAATCATAGCGGCGAAACTCGCTTCCCTCGGCATTTCCACAAAATGGGTTGACGCCCGGAAGTTGATAAGGGTCAAGAAACGAGTGGAGATGCCGGAGACCGTGGTCGCGACCCAGACCACCCCCGCAGTTGACGTTAAGACCACAGAGGAGAACGTCCAGTCCTTGATTGAGTCGAACCCCATCATCTCGCTCTTCGTCGTCCCTGGATTCGTAGCTTCAGACCCGCTTGGCAGGACCGCGACACTCGGCCGCGGCGGATCGGACTACACGGCGTCGCTTCTCGCCGTGTGCTCAGACGCGCGTCTTCTCGAAATCTGGACTGACGTTCCGGGAATGATGACCGCCAACCCCAAACTCGCGCCGAACGCGCGGACAATCCACAACATTTCCTACAGGGCGGCCCTGGAGCTCTCGCATTTCGGAGCCAAGGTCATCTATCCTCCTACAATTCAACCAGTTGTCGCACAAGGTATTCCTATCTACGTCAAAGACACGTTCAACCCAACATCTCCCGGAACCCTCATCGAAAAGAACCCACCCCGCGGTAAGGACAAGGTCATCGGGATCTCGAATTCGGACAACATCGCGCTCATTTCCCTCGAAGGCAGCGGAATGGTCGGCGTGCCAGGATTTTCCAGCAGACTCTTTGAGACCCTGAGCCGCGGCGGAATCAACATAATCCTCATCACACAAGCCTCTTCGGTGCACACAATGTGCATAGCAGTCTCGGAATCCGACGCGGACAAGGCCAAGGAAGAGGCCGACAAATGTTTCGCCTACGAGATCTCGCTCGGGAAACTGAACCCACTGAAAGTCGAAAAGGGCTATTCCATCCTATGTCTTGTAGGGGATGACATAATGAACCAGTACGGAACGACCGGAAGACTGCTGTCAGCCTTGGGGCGCCACAGTGTGCAGGTGCGCGCGATCGCCCAAGGATCTTCGGAAAGAAACGTGTCGGTCATTGTCGCCTCGGAGGATGCCTCGTCCGCTGTGCGGCATATTCATGAGGAGTTCTTCGAGACCTCGCCGGTAAGGAACATCAACCTGTTCATAGCCGGGGTCGGGACTGTAGGCAAGGCTCTGCTCGGAATCATCAGCTCGCAGAGGGACAGCATCGAAAGACGGACAGGCAAGCGCGTCAATGTCATCGGGATAAGCAACAGCAGGCGCTATGTCATCTCCACCGAGGGACTTGATCTGACGACAGGATCCGGATGCAGTCCCGAGGAGGCCGCCTCCGAAATGACCGGCAAGGTCAGGAGCCTGCTGGAAAGCGGAAAGTCAGCGGCCGATGACGCCTATTTCGAGGCCCTCGCCGGTGTGTCAATGGAGAACTCAGTCTTCGTGGACTGCACCGCAAGCTCCGACATATCCTACAAGTACATCAATCTCTTCAAGAGAGGCTACTCGGTTGTCGCCTGCAACAAGATCACATTCTCAGCACCTTACGCGCAATACTCAGCATTGAAGTCAGCGGCTCTTTCCACAGGGGCGTCACTGAAATACGAGACGACGGTCGGAGCCGCGCTCCCGATCCTGGAATCCGTCCGGCGCTGCATCAACTCCGGTGACAGGATCCACCGCATAGACGCCGTGCTCAGCGGAACCATGAACTACATTTTCAGCACATACCACGGCGGACCGGCTGTCAACAGCTCAGAGCCCACGTTCGCCCAGGTCGTACGGAACGCACAGGAGGCTGGCTACACCGAACCGGACCCTCGGCTTGACCTCAGCGGAAGGGACGTGCTGCGCAAGCTCATCATAATGGCCAGAGAAGCCGGAATCCCTGTTGACGAAAAAGACATCGAGTCCATCCCTGTCCTTCCAGAGGAATATTTCTCCGGAGATGTGAACGATTTCTACAAGATGCTTGAGGACAATGAAGAGGTGTTCTCCTCTCAATGGCAAGCCGCGGATGGAAAAGGTCGCCGCCAGTGCTTCATCGCATGCATTGAGGAGACGGGGAACACAGGCTACAAATGCAGCATGGGCCTTAGGGATGTCACTTCCGACCATCCTCTCTACAATCTCATGGGAACCGACAATTCTGCCATCATCACGACGGATTTCTACCCTTCCCCACTCGTGATCCAGGGAGCCGGAGCAGGGGCGTTCCAGACGGCGGGGGGAATCCTCAACGACATATTGCAATAGGTCATCGGCCGCATACATGACCGCCGCCAAGAATCTCATGCGCATCCAGACAGTCCCTAAGGCACAATCTTGTCAAAGATCAACCGTCGATCCGGCATGAGAAATGCCCAACGATCAGGGAAAATGCTTAAATTTGCAGGGCCATGGCACGGGTGTTGCGCTCGTGCCTTGGCTTTCGCCACTTAAACGTGAACGGGAAATTAAGGAACATATTCAAGGAACATGAAGATTAAATCATTGATAGCGGCCTCGTTGGCCATGTTCATCGGCGCCGCGGCCCTCGGGCAGTCGCAGAGCTTCAAGCTCGGAAAATGGACTGAGATCCAGAACTCCATCCTCAAGGAACTCAACAGGTCGTATGTCGATTCCCTTCCGGTGGACAGGATTGAGCGTGCCGGCATCGATGCTATGCTGGAGAGCCTTGACCCGTACACGGTCTACATTCCGGAGGAGGAGAACGAGGATCTGATGATGATGATCAACAAGTCCTACGGCGGCATCGGGGCGCTCATCTACAAGCCGGACAAGGATGGCAACGTCATCATCAACGAGCCTTACAAGGGATCCCCCGCGGAGAAGTACGGACTTCACTGCGGCGACGAGATCATGGAGATCGACGGGCAGAGCACCCACGGGCTCACCAGCCAGGAATGCTCCGACAGGATGAAGGGCAAGCCGGGCACGACAGTAAAGTTCAAAGTGCTTAAAGTACGTTCCAAGGAAGTGGTGGACATCGTGGTGACCCGCGAGAGGATCCATCTTCCCGACATTGAATATGCCGGAATGCTCAACGACACGACCGGGTACATCTACCAGAGCGGCTTCACGGAGAACGTCTCCGGAGAGCTGCGCAACGCTTTCCTAAAGCTAAAGAATCAGGGAATGAAGAAATTGGTCCTTGACCTTCGCGGCAATGGAGGCGGTCTGATGAGCGAGGCCGTCAGCATCGTGTCGCTCTTCGTTCCGAAAGGCTCACTGGTAGTCTCATCCAAAGGCCAGGCGGCGGGGACCGAGAAGGAGTACAAGACCACATCCGAGCCTCTTGACACCGGGATTCCAATCATCGTGATGGTGGATTCCGGCTCGGCATCTTCTTCCGAGATTGTCACTGGAGCATTGCAAGACCTTGACAGAGCCACGGTTATGGGCACAAGGACCTTCGGCAAGGGGCTCGTCCAGAGCATCCGTCCGCTTCCTTACAACGGTCAGCTCAAAGTCACCACGGCGAAGTACTACACCCCTTCTGGCCGCTGCGTCCAGGCGATTGACTACTCGCACCGCAACGAGGACGGAAGCGTCGGGTATATTCCTGACTCATTGACGCATGAGTTCAAGACCGCCCACGGCAGGACGGTGCGTGACGGCGGCGGCATCACCCCGGATGTCAAGATCGAGGGACACGACTACAGCCGCCTCACATTCTCCCTTGTCTACTCCGGGATCATCGAGCAGTATGTCCTTGACTATGTGCGTGCGCACGAGAGCGCAGACGAGGACTTCCACCTATCCGACAAAGACTGGAACGACTTCGTGGCCTTCGCCAAGACAAAGGACTTCGACTACCGCTCAAGCGCGAGGACCTATTTCGACCGGATGAAGAAGGAACTGGAAAAGGACGGCCTTTCAAAGAATATGTCCACGGAGCTTGACGCCCTCCAGAAAGCATTGGAGATGGACAAGGAGACTTTCCTGAAGCTGAAGAAAGACGAGATCGTTCCGTTCATTGAGGAAGAGATCGCTGTCCGCTACCACTTCCAGGAGGCCGGCATCAAAATCCGCCTCCGCTACGACGACCAGCTAAGGAAAGCCCTCGAAAGCCCGATGATCAAGATCTAGCGTGGAAAACAACTTTCTGTAAACAAACATCTTGACGCTTCTTCTTTAGGCTACCTACACCATAGACGAACGTTTAAGAAGTTGAGTGTCAGAGCGATGCTCTCCACTGCCATGTTTTTTCAGTGAAAAGAGCTATCTTTGCATCAAGATCTTCACAAACGATGGCAAAGAATTATTTCAAGAGATACATCTGGCTGGTCGATCTGATCAACCGAAGGGGACCTATCTCGTTCAGGGACATCAGTGACGCATGGAGGCGCAGTCCTCTGAACGAAACCGGCGACCCGTTGTCGGAAAGGACGTTCTTCAACCATAAGGATGCCATCGCCGGGATGTTCGGGATCGAGATCCTGAATGACAGGAGCCTTGGATTCTACATAGGACACTCAGATGTCGGGAACGATGACACGGGCGACTGGATGCTTCACGCGCTGTGCATGAACAATGTGCTTCAGGAGAACTCGGACATGAAGGAGAGGATTCTTGTGGAGAAGATTCCGTCAAGCGAGAAGTTCCTGACCGAGGTCATCAGCGCCATGCGGGACTCAAAGGTGATCAGCCTCTGCTACCAGGGTTTCCGCCACCCAGAGCCGCACTGCTTCAACGTCAGCCCTTACTGCGTCAAGTACTTCAAACAGAGGTGGTACCTGCTCGGTGACAGCGACTTGGGTTTACGAATATATTCATTGGACCGCTTCGTGGACATGGAGGAGCTGGAGGAAAGGTTCGAGCTTCCGAAGGACTTCGATGCGGAGGGATATTTCCGTAACTACTTTGGAGTCATCATCGGGGAGGCTCCGGTGGATGTCAGAATCCGTGTCGCGCCGGATCAGGTCAAGTACTTCCGGACATTGCCGCTGCACGGGTCGCAAAAGGAAACGGTAACTGAAGACGGAAGTTCGGTCTTCAGTTACCACATCGCCCCGACATTCGATTTCGTGCAGGAGATCCTCTCGCATGGAGCGGACGTGGAGGTGCTGGAGCCGAAAGAGTTACGCAAAAGTATCGCTGACAATGTCGCAGGAATGGCATCGTGTTATGGGATTTCCGTTGCCAGACAGGTCGCTGAGCCGGCCGAAGCGCACACCACTCCGACAGGCTCAGAAACCTTACAATAAAGAAAATTGAATATTGATGACAGATTTTGCTGCTATTGATTTTGAGACGGCCAACGAGTGTCCGAGCAGCGTTTGCTCAGTTGGCATCGTGGTCGTCCGTGGAGGGAAGATCGTGGACAGTTTCTACAGCCTTATCCACCCCGAGCCTGAATATTACAAATGGTTCTGCCGGCAGGTTCACGGCCTTGGACCGGACGACACGGACGACGCTCCTGTGTTCCCCTATGTCTGGGAAAAGATTGGACCGCTCATCGATGGATTGCCTCTCGTGGCGCACAACAGCCGGTTCGATGAGGGTTGCCTTAGGAGTGTCTTCAAAGCCTATCAGATGGATTACCCTGACTATGAGTTTCTCGACACCCTTGCGGCGTCACGAAGACATTTCGGATGTTCTCTCCCCAACCATCAGCTCCAGACTGTGGCCGCTGCCTGCGGGTACGACCTGGCGAACCACCATCACGCCTTGGCCGATGCCGAGGCCTGCGCGGCGATCGCGATGAAGATTCTGTAACGTCCTCTGCACGACACCAAGGCCGTGTCTTGTCACACCATGCCACCCGGCGGAAGATGGTAAAGTACAACTCAATGAATATCAACCTTTAAGCCTTTTGTCTTTAGGATGATTCAGCCAAAGGGAATGCGCTAACATATTCATTGATAAGCATTTACCACCCACTCGCTCTGTATAAGTCGGTGCGCGGCAATACATTGATTAACAATCATATAAAGGGTTCTCTTTAGGGCAAACCAACCTAAGGGAATACGTTAGGATATTCATTGATAGCGAATTATCCTCCACTGCCATATTTTTGCGGCGCACCAGAGTAACTTTGCATCATCAAAACAAAACGAGTATGGAAAAGATCAATTTATGCGAGGGCGTGGTCGCCCAGATGATGGACACGGAGGCGTGGAGCAACATCTCAGGCAACTTCCCGTTCAGCGAGGCACAGCTGGAGAAGTTCACCGGCCTGCGACTTCAAGGACTCACGTCTTTGGATGGAACTGGTCGAACAGAAAGAGAAACAGATCAAGAAGCGGATCTGCCTATGTTAAAACTCATTCTTTAAACGAAGACAGCGAGGTCGGGACACCAGCCTCGCTGTTGTTTATTTTACGGACATCTTTCCCGGAAAGTGTGACTTCGGTTCCAGAAAGCACTCCTCAGACAGCGTGGTGGATAATATTCTGATAGCCAACCGATAAAGTTAACATACTCCCCTCAGAGGAGGCATGGAGTATGTATTCTCATTTTACAAACTGTCAAACAGTTAGCCTCCACGGCCTTTCGCAGCGGCCGCCTATTGCTTTTTTTAATGCAAAGGTAAGCACCCTACCTAATCAGCTCCCGATGTGCCGATGATGATCCGTGAGTCAGATCCGGTCACGGTCCTGACCGCGATTCTTGTCGGGAAAGTTGCCCTTATAGAATCCGTTATGACTTTCTTGGACGGTATCTGGGTGGGAAGGATGATGTGAATGCCGACAGCACTGCCATTCTGTGCCGGCATTGGTGGAATGGTCGATGAAGTAGTTGAGGATCTCCTCCTCCCGTGATCTCATGGCGGGTTTTCCTATATCATATCAGACACGGATATTTGCATATGACCCGTTCGGGGATTTTCTTATAGACGAAAAACTGAGAGTGGAAGTAGGAGACCCTTATAAAGACTTCTCGCAAATAGCCGACTTTCCTGACAGTTTCCTCGCCATAGACGGCATTGAGACAGGTTACGGAGCACGAATCCCGCTATGGATGTTCGGGTTCTTGTACTAGACACAGAGACATTGAATATTTCAGACCTGCCGAGTCCAACGACATCAAGAGCTTACTATTTCATCTTGATGTCCTGGGTGTTCTTGCTTTCATCTTTGCCGATGACAGGGAATGAGCCTTCGACTTTGCTGTAGGTGCAGTTCTTTGTCTGGAAGACTCCGTCGGCATGGCCGATAAAGATGCCCACAGCTCCTGTCCCGACTTCTGAGACATCATCTATCTTTCCACCAAAATGGACTTTTTCGTGGTTCCCGACGGCATAGCCGTATGCGCCGCCGACAAAATTGTTTTTCTTTCCGTGAACGGTACCATAGGCTGAGCAGTTCTTGATCTCGCCACCGGCTCCGACAGTGCCTATAAGACCTCCGACATGTACCTCATTTTCAGATGTGGAATTAATGTCGGCATAGGACGTACAGTCACTGACCTTCGCAAACGCTAATCCAGCCACACCGCCGGCATGGAAATCGTTCGCGCTCTCCAGATCCTGACTGTTTACTGTAACAGTGCCCCTGACGGTACAATTGGTTATAGTATTGTCATAATCATTATTGAAAGAGATGTCCCCTATCAGTCCTCCAGCTGCCACTGACATAGGCCTTGAGGTTGATTCCGGTGCATTGACTGTCACATTGACATCCGCGCGACAGTTTATTATGCTTGGGTCTCCGCTTCCTACGATTCCTCCGGCACAATATGCGCTTGTCACTGATCCATCAACCCTGCAATCAATAATGTCGATGAATGAAGTGAAGCCGACAATGACCCCGGCTTCACGGCCTCCGGTTTTAACATCAGCGTTCCTTATGGTAAGATTGCTCACAACCGATTTCTCCGTGGAGCTTGTACCGCTAAGCCAATAGAACAGACCTGCATATCCATCGCTCTCTTCCACCTTCAGATTGATGATGCTCTTTCCGTTTCCGTCCAGACGCAGATGAGGAAAATGAGTATTGTTGCCGACAGGTGTCCACGGCTTACTTGCAAGGTCTATGTCTTTCATCAACTTAAAGTACTTCCCTTTATAATCATAATTGTCATTATTGTTGATATTATACGCAAGACCGGCCAACTGCGCGGCGGACTCTATGAGGTACGGGTCAGACTCCGAGCCTGATCCTTTTGTGATAGATTCTGTGGACTCTCCGTCCCAGACAGAATATTCTTCAATATCACTATCCTTCTCACCCAACTCTTTCTCCGGCTGCCATTCAATGACATTGACGCTTCCAGCCTCCGTTTTATCCTTCCCCACCTTGACATTCATGGTATAAGCGTAACCGCTGGTTAGCTCCAAGTCACTGTCAAGAGTGACATTGTACGCCTTGCTGTCGGACATCACGACCGTGAGCATCCGCGATCCGCTTTTCTGGCCTTTACCCGGGAAGAATATGGCCTCGTAAACACCGTCCTTCGTATTGCACATTGATATGTCATTGGAAGATGACTGATCCAAATCAGTGATTGTACTATTGGCAAGGTCGAATTTTATCTTGCTCGAAGTCCCGTTCAATATCACATCCTTGACAGAATGCGAATCACCGAACTCATTTCCAAAAACAAGATTGACTTTCAACTTCACCAACACATGGCTGAAAGTTATGTTCAGTTTCTGGTTGCTCAAATCATTGGCAGGAACAAAACCAGGTTTGCTGTACCAAAGGAAATCAGCAGCTGAAATGCCGTTCACCTGATTCGAAGGAACGGAGAACTCGACACCCGTGTGGTCATCCGCCCCGCTGATGTGCGGAGCATAGGCGAATATGCCGACCGGACTTTGCGCATTCTTCCAGAGGACTTGGCTCTCCGGAGTCCATGTGCCGCCATTATTAACCCAGCGGACATTGTCCTTGCTATAGTAATCACCGTCACCGTAATCAATAAACAGCCCAAGGTCGCTACCGGTATATCCGCTATAAGGCAAGTCGGCTTTGGTCATAAGGCCGCTTACAGAGGCGTCAATCCTGACGACTCCGTCCGCAGGAAAATTCTCGTTGGTGAAATCACTGTTCTTTTCGCAGGAAGCAAGAATCAGCGCAGCGGATGCGGCCACCGCCAAGATAGGATTTTGTGTAAATATCATATAGGTTATCGTTAAAAATTCCGCGTTCTCCAGCACGTTCCGCTAAGATACGGAAACATTTTAGAATATGCAAGTTACCCTGGGGCGGACTGCCTTAAGGGCATCCTTACGGACGCATCCGTGGAGGAGGTCACGATGCGCCACAGGGAACAGACCGACGCCGACATCTCCAGAATGACATTGGAGCAGATGATCGCCAAGGCACGCGAAGGGTACTTCGTCAGGTTCAAGATCCACATGGACGAGAGGAAGATGGACAACCGCAAATGCCTTTCGGAACCATCAAACGGACAATCGGCGAGGGCTTCTTTCTGCTGCGCAGGATGTTCAAGACAGAACGAGTTCAAATAATGTCATGGCATATTTGTTTTAAATCTGATGCAAACAAGACAAGTTTCGCCGCAAATGTCCGGCGGTAAGGCTTAAGAGTCTTTAAGAAGAGAAACGCCTGACTGTCATCGATAATATTCAAAGACATCGCGCTTTTGAAACATTCTTGGATACCTGTTGTGCAGTCACTCGCTAGTTATTAATCCAGTTCTGGCTGGAGACCCGCTTTCAGGAACTTTGAGACGCCACTATTTGATGTTATTGCTCTTATGACAGTAAAAAAAACGCAAACTATTGTTTTTTTCATATGGGGGGGGGGGGGGGGGTAAATTTGCAAAGAGACATGCATGCGAAATGCCGGCCTACGACTGTGACGGGTATTGAGGACTATTCAAGCAAAATCATTAGCGTGGCGGATACTGTTGAACCTTAAAACAAAAAAATCATAACGTTATGAAAAAAGATTTAAAGACTTATGTCGCTCCTTGCGTACAATTCTACAACGTGGAAATTGAGAGCGTTCTGTGTGATCCTTCAAATAGGGAAACTTATTCAAATGGTGGTTATCCTGATGATTATGAGTTCGATGGTATCTTTTAATTTGAGATCATGAAGAGAATAGTTTTTTTGCTTGCTACGGCATTAAGCCTGACAGCCTGCGGCAAATCAGAGATTCCTGTAGCCAATGGCAGCCTTTCCGCCAAGGCCACAATAGATGTCAGGACCAAGGTGGACTATACCGATAACGGAGCGGGGAAAGGGGTCAAAGTGGATTGGTCTGATACTGAATCCTTCAAGGCTTATTATGAAGGTTCATCTGAACCATTGATCTTCTCCAACTCAAAGGCCGGGACTTCGTTCATCGCCAAGAATGTTCCTGCCGGAGTTGGCTCAGAGACAAAGTTCCGAGGGCTGTATGGCGAAAAAGCTTCGCTGGATTCCGATGGTAAAATCAAGATTGATTTCACTGAACAGGACGGCACGTTGGCTGGTCTTTCCGCGTTTGATGTAATGACTGCCGATTCTGAACTTAAGGACGATCTGCTCTCTTTTGCCTTTAAGCACAAATGTGCTGTGCTTCGGCTCAAATGTGAGAATCATTATGAAACAGAGATCGGAAAGGTCAGGCTTAAATTCTTTAATGCGAGGATAAGCGATGAATTTTCCGAAACGGGAATTATTAATGATGGAGATTATCTTACACTTGAATTTAAGCTAACGGCTCCGGTTGCCAATGTGAATTCCGTTCAGGAAAAAGAAAAGTATCGCTTCGCGATCGTTCCGGCCATGTCTTATTCTGGCGCCCAGTCGAGCACTCCTGCCACCAGTACCTCTAATGAAGTTTTTGATAGGGAGATCCATCTTGAAAACGGCCGGAGCATACAGGCCGGAAAGGTCTATGATGTCACAGTCACGCAGAAAGCTCCATCTAACGGACTTGACAACGGCAAACCTATCTTGACACCTCAATCCAACAAATAGAACTATCATGAAAAGACATATCACCTTATCAATCATATCAATCGCATTGCTGTGCGGCTGCGCGAAAGAGATTGCTCCCGACATAGGGAACACTATTGAAAACAACCTTGACCGCATCACCATAACTCTCGGAGAAAGGACCAGGACCGACTATTCCTACGAAGACCAGCAGCTCAAGACCCGCTGGAGCAAAGGAGACATCGTGTCCGTCACCCCAGATCTCTGGAGATATTTTTATGCCGGGGAATATGAGGTTGAAAACCCGGGGGGCAGCACCTCGACATTCAAGCAGAAGGAGGCTGTCGGCTCCGAAGCTGATGTCTACGGCATTTTCTACCCAGGCACGAAAATCAAAAGCACTGCCCAGTTCACGAAGTTCGAATATTCCGGCCAAGTCCAGAGAAAGAGCGATCCGATGGCACATCTCGGTGCATACCACAGCATGCGCACGTCCGTCTCAGACTACAGCACAATCAGTTTCGCCGGGGCGGACCAGTCTTCATGTATGAAATTCAACCTCAGCGGAATGACATTCTACCACCCGATGAAAGTCGAGATGGAGATAATCGGGGAGGGGAAGCTGTATATTAACAATGTCGTAAACGAATCTTTCCGTTATGCGACAAGTGATAATTACCAAAATCCTACCGAAGCGACACGGCTCTCAGTAGATCTGGAAGGATACGACTCGGAAAATTCCATCGAGGCTTGGATGATGATGTCGAATGCCCCGGTCACCCTTCATTCAGGAGACAAGCTCAGGGTAAGCGTATATTGCAATGAAGAAAACGGGGTTGTACGTTATCATTCTGACATCCCGGTTTCAGAAGAAACAACCCTGTCCGGAGGGTACTGCCACATCCTGACAATCCAGACCGGCTGGGTACGCGGAAGCGGGGATTTCACTAATTATGGTTGGGACGGTGAAGTTGTCACCCTCCAAGAGGGGAAAGGCAAACTCGACCTTGTGCTGATGGGAGACGGCTTCATCAAGGAAGACTTCGACAACGGCACATACGAGAAGATCATGAAGCAGGCATACGAGGAGTTCTTCAGCATCGAGCCGTTCACCACACTTAAAGACGGGTTCAACGTCTACTATGTCAAAGCCCCGTCCCCGGAACGGATCCTTGCCACAAACACTGGTGCCAACGGAGCGGTCAACACCGGCCACATCACCAAATTCTCGACCACGTTCACTGCAAAATCCACAAGAATCGAAGGCGATGACGACTTGGTAAGGGAATATGCCTTGAAAGCATTCACGAGCGATGCCGAAGAACGCATAAAAGATGCCACCATCGTGGTGATGGCCAATCAGGAATGCCGGGCCGGCACCTGCGTCAACAGCTGGTACAGAAACAACGGCCAAGACTACGGACAGGCCAATGCCATCGCCTACTGCGCCCTCGGCACAAGTCCGGAAGAACGAGTGGAACTCATGCACCATGAGATTTGCGGGCACGGATTCGGGAAACTTGACGACGAGTACTACTACTACTCTTGGAACACAAGTATGAATACTTCTCTTCTGGACGCTCAGGACGAGTATCACAAGGCCGGGCTGTTCCGCAATGTTGACAAATACATTGACCAGGATTTGTATGATCAGTTGAGCGGCCAATATCCGCTTACAGACAAGAGCAATGTCTACTGGCACGACCTTTTCGGCACCTCAAACAGCTACGAATCCGAAAATGTCGAATCTCTCGGCATCTTCGAAGGCGGGAGGACCTATCCATTCGGCTTCTGCAGACCTACCGAAGACGGCAGCAAAAGTATTATGAACCAAAACACAGGAATATTCAATGCCATCAGCAGACGGGCCATTTACTACAGATACCGCAGGCTCTCAGGGGAAGTGACCTCAAACATCTGGGGCGAGAAAGAAGAACTTGGCGCTTTCCTGGAATGGGACAAGACGATCATGCAAAAGCTGAATCTTCCTCTCAAATCAAGATCCATCCTCGAAGCCCCGGCTAGCATGTCTGCCAAGAAACCGCTCGCCCCGCCAGTCCTCAAGTCTGGTTATTGGAAAGACGGCAGATTCTATGAGGCCGACAAGGATTCGGACAGCCGGAATGCCAATGGCGACACAATTCTTCGTCTAAGACAATAAATTTAAAACTTCCGCGGCACTGCTCGCTGCCAAATAATGCCAAGCCCTGATAAAGGAATCATGACAGGGCTTGGTAATTTAGCGGACACATTGAGCAGGGTAATGGTTGTAGACAGCCGTACCTTCTCCTGCTCGAAGTATCCGCAAAGGCTTGTGGCAGCCAAAGCACTAATTATCAAATAGATAAACTATTCCCTTTGGCCGATTACAGCCAAAGGGAATGCCTTATTTCTTTGAATATAAAGCTTTTACCCATCACGAGAAACTTTCAATGGGGGACGGCGGAACCGACAGGCACAGCGACAGGCACAGCAAGATGATTTTTGAATGTTACTTACAGAAATATTAGGTAACTTTGGAGGAAATCGAAAATGAATGTTGTTATGTATATTCGCAGTATATCATTAGGCCTGGCTCTGCTATGCGGGTTTTCGGTCTATGCCTACGGCAACGAGTTCCTCGACAAGTCCAGCGGCCGCAACGGAACGGCTGCTAAACATGTCGAAGTGACGGCATCGGTCCGACAAAGCTCACCTGTCGGAAAGAGATTGGTCGATGATGTGAATGTGTTCGTGGGCACTGACGGCTTCGGAAATGTTTACCCTGGACCGCAGGTGCCTTTCGGGGGAATCCAGATCAGCCCGGACTGCGACGACAAGGACTATGACTGCGCGGCTGGGTACAAGTACTCCAAGCCGTTCATTCAAGGCTTCAGTCTCACGCACTTAAGCGGAACCGGAATCCCGGACATGGGCGATTTCCTTTTCCTGCCGGGAATCGGATCAAAAATGGAGCCTTCCAAGTACGACCACTCTCAGGAATGGGGCAAGCCGGGCTACTACGGAGTAATCCTTAAGGACTATGGGGTCAAGGCCGAGATGACGGCTGCGCAGAGGAGCGGAATATTCAAGTTCACGTTCCCGCAATCCGACAGCGCCTTTGTCATGATCGACCTCGACCACACCCTCAAATGGGCTTGCCTTTGGTCAACGGTACGTCTGCTGGACGATCGCACGATCATCGGAAGCAAGATAGTGAACGGCTGGAACCCGGGGCGTTACGTCTATTTTGTGGCCCGGTTCTCAAAGCCTATCGAGGAGTTCAACATATTCCAGAACGGGGAGCCGGTCATCTACAACACCAAGCGTTTCCGCAGCTCGCTTGAGGCCTGGGGGCAGAAACTGAAGGCGGTCGTAAGGTTCAAGACTGAAGCGGACGAGAGCATATTCGTGGATGTCGCCGTGTCGGCTGTCGGGACTGACGGAGCGCTGAACAACCTTAAAGAATTGGATGGAAAGGACTTCACCGCTGTGAGGGCCGAGGCTGAGGATCTTTGGGAAAAGGAACTCGGCAAGTACGAGCTGGATTCCGACGACAAGGTTCTAAGAGAGACTTTCTACACCAGTGTCTACCGAACAGCCCTGCATCCGTTCCTATTCGAGGACGCCGACGGACGTTTCCGTGAGCACGACGGGACCATCGGAAGGTCCGATGGCTTCAAAAACGTCACGACGTTTTCGCTTTGGGACACTTACAGGGCCTTCCACCCGCTTCTCAACCTCGTCAACAAGCCGCTTCAGGCCGACATCGCCAACTCGATGCTCGCGCACTTCGACAAGAGCACGGAGAAGATGCTCCCGATCTGGTCGTTCTACGGTGGCGAGACATGGTGCATGATCGGTTACCACGCCTGCTCGGTGCTGGCGGATATGATGCTTAAGGGCGTGCAGGGTTTCGACTACGAGCGCGCGTTCCAGGCGATGAAGACCACCGCCACGAACCCTCACTACGACTGCATCCCTGAATATACCACCCTCGGCTACGTCCCTTTCGACAAGGAGAAGGAGTCTGTCTCAAAGACTCTTGAATATGCCTACGATGATTGGTGCATAGCCCAGGCGGCCAAACTTCTCGGCCACAAGGAGGACTACAAATTCTTCCTGGACCGCTCGATGAACTACCGGAATCTCATCGACCCGGAGACCGGTTACATGCGCGGAAAGGATTCCAAGGGCAATTGGCGCGACCCGTTCGCCCCGATCGCCTACCAGGGACCGAACTCGGTCCACGGCTGGGGCGACATCACGGAAGGGTTCACGATGCAGTACACGTGGACGGTGCCGCACGATTTCAGAGGCTATGTCGAGAGAGCCGGCAGGGAGCTGCTGCTGAACCGCCTGGACAGCTTGTTCACCATTGAACTGCCCGAGGATATTCCCGGAGCGCACGACATCTGGGGCCGCATCGGAGGCTACTGGCACGGCAACGAGCCTTGCCACCACGTCACCTACCTCTACGATTGGTTCGGCCAGCCTTGGAAGTGCCAGAAATGGGTGCGCTACGTGGCCGGCAACTTCTACGGCAACGAGCCTGGCTCGCTGAGCGGCAACGATGACTGCGGCCAGATGTCCGCATGGTACATATTCAATTGCCTTGGTTTCTACCCGTTCTGTCCCGGGTCTGATGAATATTATATCGGCTCTCCATGCGTCAAAGGGCTGAAAGTCAAGCTATCTGACGGCGGCACGCTGGAGATGACGACAGATGGCTGGGGCAAGGAGGCTGTCTACGTGAAGGCCGCTTACCTGAACGGCAAGCGCCTCGACTCTCCCGTTGTCCGTTATTCCGACATCAAGGACGGGGCGAAGCTTCATTTCGTGATGTCCAGCAAGCCAATCAAAAACGGTTTCAGACTGCCGGCCGGTCACTTAGACAAGCTAGGCAACCTCGCCAAGCCCAATGAGCGATAGGTCCAGTGTCCGCAAAGATGTCGATTGCTTAGAATGGCATCGGTTCTTGATTCAACTGCCTGGGATCAGTCACCCCAGAATCCGCCACCTTCATCTTCTTCCAAACCGGCCTCGCACTTGACGTCATAAACCTTTCCGGCTTCTATGCTTTTGCTGCTGGAGAGTTCAATGGTCCTCTCAAAGGCCTTAGAATCAGATATCGGAAGGCCTACACTTGCCTCTTGGTAAGACATGGCCGGAACGATGGCGTAGCGGGTATCCGTGAGTCCCTTGCCATACTCGGGACTTCCTTCCGCGACCGAGGTCTTCAGATTAAACTTAAGAGTGAGAAAAGCTTCACCTGACGTGAAGCCTGTTTCAGAAAAATCCTCGCTGATCTTTACATTATGAAAAGAAAGTTTGATCTTGCCCACCTTTGCGATAGTATGATTCACGCATTCGAGCCTTAGTATGGCGCAATTGTGCTTAAAGGCAAAAGAGAGCAGATCGTTCTTAAGTTCAGAATCGGCAGTCATTACATCAAACGCGGAAAGACCAGCCAACGTGCCGTCCTGTTCAGTGAAATCAATCTTGATTTTACCATCGGAATCCAGCGAAGCTTTTTCGCCATACAGCCCTCGGAACTTTGTCTCTGAGCCAACTCCGGCAGGAACATTCTTGGCGATGAACGAAGTCCCGGCCTTTGAGTTGGAGAAGATCAATGGTTCAGATGAACCTTCATAATAAGCCTTGAAGGATTCAGTATCAGACCAATCCACTTTGACCCCTTTCCCCGCTCCGTAATCGGTATAGTCCACCTTGGTCTTGACATCTATTGTAGCGTTGGCCGAAAGACTACCATTGGCTACAGGAATCTCAGATTTGTCGCAGGCTGTCAGGCTTAATGCCGAGGCAAGCAATAAAACTATTCTCTTCATGATCTCAAATTAAAGGGCTCCACCGTAAGTATAATCTTCAGGATCATCAGCCGAACTGTCACTGACACCAGAATCACACAGAACGCTCTCAAACTCCACGTTGTAGAATTGTACGCAAGGAGCGACATAGGGCACTAATTCTTTTTTTTCATAATGTTATGATTTATTATTGTTAAGGTTCAACAGCATTCGCCACGCCAAGGATTTTGCAGTTTGAATACTCCTAAATTGTCCGTCACAGTCGCAGGCTGACTATTCGCTTTTCAAAAACGACTGCAAATTTACCCCCCCCCATACGAAAAAAACAATAGTTTCGCAAACTTTTTTTCATAGTCACGAATACAAACGCATCAAACCAATGCACCGAAAAGCGCCTGAAAGCGAACCGCCAAGCAGTTGTTCCCCATCACTCCTAAAAATCCAATTGACGGTCAAGCAATGTTTTGCGGCTCCAGGTGTGAATGCTTTCGCACACCTTGGGGGCGGAAGAACTATGGGTGATCACAAACGTTTTGCTACTACTCGCTCGGCATCAGAAGTCCGCGAAAGATAACATGTTGATTTTCAGCTAAATAAAGCATCTTCTTTAGAGCAAAAAGGCGCAAGGGCACAGGCTAAAATATTCACTGAATGATAGTTACGCTACACTGCCACATTTTTACCCTACTTTGCACTTGCTAAAACAAGGCACATTGACAAAATCAATTCAAGAGAGGCTAGGCCGAGAAAAGTAGAGAGAGTAGCAGCCTATAAAATAACAGATTATATTAGAGAGAATTAGAGTAGAGGAAGCGAGAATGGAAGCGAGTGTCCATAGAGAGGATCCAGTGCCAGGATCCAAAGCCAGAGTCCAGTGCCTGAGTCCAGTGCCAGAGTCCAGAGCCTGGGTCAGTGCCAGGGTCCGGTGTCCAGAATCCAGAGCGGGATAGCCAAGGCTCAGTGGCGCGGAGAATTAATATTCATTGAGCGGCGCATATGGAGAAAGTTACCAGAAGGCCTCGGTGGTCGCTGCACCAGATGTCATTTGCGGGGAGGAGAAGTTCACCTTGGGAAAGAGGATCGCGGGCAGGGTTGCCATATTCAATGGTCATGTCGGGGCCGACAAGCCGGGCTTTACTGACTGTGATGCGGGCATCGCCATAATAATACACAAAATCTATCCTGTCACGCTCATCGGCCTCGGGAGCCCAGGCCGTGCTTTTCCTGGCGTCTTTGTTATAAACCGGCCAAGTGAATCCGGGATTCTTCAATGGATCCGGATAGACCACCCTGTAGGCATCATGAAAACCGTGCGAGAGCAGAAAAGATGAAACGCTCCACGGAACGACCGCGCCATTGTGTCCCCAGTGCGTCTTGGTTTCCTCCGTCCAGTCCAGATGTGAAGGCTGGTTGAGATCACCCGCGAAGATGCAGATCCGCCCTTTCTCCGCCTGCTTCCTCACATCGCCCACCAGATCAACCGCCATTTGAATCCTGTCCCCAAGGACATCCCTTTCGACGATCGTCTCCGAATCCGTGATCGGCCCGTCCTTCAATTTACGCCAACCATAAGGTTCGGCTCCATCTCCATAGCCTCTGGGAAGATAACACGCATAGTAGTAATGGACAGAATGAGAGGAATAGATCGCGATTTCCTGCCCGTGAAAATCAATCACAGTCCGGTAGAACCAAGGCTGGGGATCAGTCCCTTTTGACGAAGCCACAGGCGAGGCGCCCTCGACTATGGGGAATCGCGTCAGGATTCCTCTTGTGCCGCTGCCGGTCATGCTGGTCTTGTAGTAGCGGACTCCGGTTTTCTCAAAAATGTAATCTGTTGCCTGTCCTAGAATATACTCAGCCGAGGCCTCCTTTACCGCCTCGTCGCCTTTGGACGGAAACTCGCAGAACGAGGCGACATCCGGCATCAAGGACAGCAATTGATCATTGAGGACATCCTGGCCATTGTCAATGTTTCCTAGTCCTTCCCAAATGTTCAATTGAAAGAAAGTCAACGGCATGACAGAATCACGGCTCTCTCCCACGCCGGGGGAAATGTCCGCACGGACATCAGCATGGGAGAACGCCTGAAAAAACGATGTCAGAGCCAAAACAGCTACAACAATCCTGAACCTCATAAAGGAATATGCTACTTTGCCTTATACTTGAGACACAGGGACGATCCCGCATCCTTGAGTGTCAACCCAAATCCTGCGGCCAATTCCGCACCCGTCCTCTCGACACGATCCATTGTGTCTTGATCCTCCAGCACATAGACCTTGGATGGATCCAGCCCCCTTAACTTGACAACAATCTTGTCCCGAGGACATTGCGACCGTCTGAAAGCCACGATGCGTCCCGAGCGGTCAGACTTTCGGTCAAGCTGGTACGCCAGCCAGATCTCGTCCGAAGTGGTGTCGCCGTAACCAGTGAGCGGATAGAAATCCTCAAGGAAATAAGGCCTGATGTCGTGGAACTCCGCAAGGCGTTTCTGCATCTCAAGGATGTTGAAGTCCGCGGACGTGATCTTCCAGTTGAAAGTGATGGCGGCTCCGTAACTCGAACGTGTGGAGAAGGCATCTGACTTGGCCAGACAAGTGCCGCTTACAGGAAGCCATTGGCCAAGGCCATAAGTATGACACTGATAGCCGATCGGTTCACCGTAGTTATAGTCTGTCCTCCAAAGAGGGATGCTTCTGGAAGTCGCCTCCAGATCGAGCCGCCTTCCGCCTCCGGCGCAATTGTCGATGTAAAGGTCCGGAAACTCGGAACGGAGATAATCCCAAAACTTATAGAGCCCGGTGATGTACTTGATCTCACAGATTCCATGACGTCCAGGCTCATCATTGCTGTACCAGAACCATTCCGGATCGATGTTGTAGTCCTGGCGATAATGGTCAATCCTGTTGTCACGAATCAATTTGGCGACATTCTCCCTCAGCCACTTGTTGGCCTTCTCGTCACCCAGATTCACAAGAAAGGAATCCTGGGTTTTCCGGTCAATGGCGTGAGGGACCGGCTTTCCGCCTCCGGCCAGAAGCATGTACTCAGGATGCTCATAGGCCCAGTAAGAGTCCTTGATGGCTCTCTCCGGCTCAAACCAGACCATGAACCGGCATCCGACCTCATGAGCCGCGTCAGCGATCTCTCCAAGGCCGGCCGGGAACCTGTTCGTGTCAACCTTCCAGTTGCCGACAGCGTTGGCCCAGTTGTAACCGTCACGCCAGTCCGCCGCCTTCTCGTACCATCCGGCGTCAAGCCAAAAGACTTCAGGCAGAAGATTGAACTCCTCGTAGCGGTGGATGAGCGCCTTTGCGTACTCGGACGTCAAGCAAGTATATTCATTGCAAGGATAGGGGTCACCATAGTTGAAGCCGCTGCAGATCGGAGGCACCACCGGCTGGCCGCCGGCAGTCGGGTAATGGTGTTTCATGATGAACTGACGAAGGATGTTCTGCCCGTCCATCCTGTCCTCTCCCTGCCACGGGATCATCGCGGTCAGCGGAGTACGGATTTCCTCGCCTGGAAGCAGATAGGTGTTCAGATTCTTAAGTCCGGTAGAGACGTTGAAGCGATCCCCGGACGGACGGATGACCTCAGCCTTCCAGGAGCCGGTCCATCCGATGGCGAAGACCATCCCACCGGCAGGGGTCTTGGCATTGAAATACGGAAAGGCGACAGAGGACGAGCGGCCTAAATGAGGGACCATGACCAAGGAATCCCCGACTGAATATTCCTTTGTCTGGGCCATAAAGTCATGTTTTCCCGCATCGCTGCCCCGAGCATGGAAAAGCGTCCAGTCTCCTTCCTTGTCTGATTTCAAATCAATATCCGCGGCCTTCACATCAGAAATCCGTCCTGAGTTTCCCGAAGACATATTCTTGAAATACAGTGTCCATTCCATCGCGTTGAAGTCGGTGAAAGTCTTGACCCTGCACTCGACTCTGAGTCCGGATTTTTTGTCCGTCCAACAGAAAGACCTTTGCCTCTCTCCTTCCGGGGAGATTGTCAATGACGTCTTGGAGAATGCCCACTTTTTCAAGAATAGATCAGAGGACACCCCGTCATAGCGGAAGGAAAACGGAGGAATCGCGCCTTTTGAGAAATGTTTGTCAATCCATTTCTCGCAGGATTGATCCTTGGAAGACATATTCATGGATGTCCTGGCCATGATCACTCCGCAGCCAAGGATGGCAAGAGTGACCGCTGTCAATATTCTTTTCATTGTTCAGTGTATTTGATAAGAAGAGAACTTTTAGGATCGGAAAGTTCAAGACGCAGGCCGTCCGACAGCTCTTTTCCTGTCCTGACGACATAATCGCCAGCGTCACTATCCGTCAATCTATAATGTTTGTCCGGTGACAGTCCCTCAAGATGAACGATGCAGTGGTCAACAGCCGACTCCTCCCTTCTGAACGCCACGACTATCCCGGATCCATCGGATGGCTTGTGCATCTGGTATGCCAACCAGACATCGTGTCCTGTAAGATCACCGTCTCCTGTCAAAGGATAGTAATCCTCGAAATAATAGTCACGGATACTTCGGTACTCCGCAAGCCGCTCCTGCATCTCGATGACCGACACGCCCTTCTCGGTGATCTTCCAGTTGTAGATGAGCGTGGATGAGAGACTCGAACGGAACGAGTATTTGTCAGGCAGCAATATTCCCGTGCCATGGACAGGAAGGAAATAGTTCAGACCGTAGGTGTGGCATTGGTATCCATCCGGATCATCATAGTGATAGTAGTCGCTTCTCCACAGAGGAACGCTTCTGCTGACAGTCTCCCAATCCAAGCGTTTTCCTCCGGAAGCACAGTTGTCTATGACCATTTCAGGGAACCTGTCAAGAAGATAGTCCCAGAACCTGTACAGATTCTCAATGTGCCGGATCTCTTTCATGCCCTTTCTGCCAGGCTCATCGTTGAAAGCCCAGTACGGGGCAGGCTGGATGTTGCAATCCTGCCTGTACCAATCGACTCCGTTTTCCTCCATCAGGTCTCCGTAATACTTGCAAAGCCAATCGCAGGCCTCATCGTTGCCAAGGTCGAACAGCAGCCATCCGGACTGTTCCGAGCCTTCCGGCTGAGGACAGTCAAGCATCCAATCCTTATGCTCGACCGCCCATTGGGTGCCTTTCACAACCCTTTCCGGCTCGAACCACAGCATGAACTTCGCTCCGACGGAATGCGCGGCATCGGAAACCGGTTTCATTCCTTGTGGGAATCGCTTGGCGTCCACGGTCCAGTTACCGGTGGTCGAAGCCCAATTCTGGCCATGCTGGTAGTCAGACGCGCCGGTGTGCCACCCTGCATCCAACCAAAAAATGTCCGGAACCAGCCCAAACTGCCGATAGCGATGAATCATCGCGATCGCCCATTCCGATGTAATGCACGAATATTCTCCGAAAGGTTGCGGGTCACGGTAATTGAAGCCACTGCTCAGGTAGTTCCGGACTTGCTTGCCTTGTGTTTTACGATAACGATGATCAAGCAGGAAACGACGGAATCTGTTGTGACCGTCCATCCGCTTTCCGCTCCAGAAGAGGAACGCCACTGACGGGACACGGATCTCCTCTCCCGGCCTGAGGTACAGATCAAAGTTCACCAACCCGGCCGAGACATCCAACGATCGCTGTCCGGCCATGTTGAAATCAGAGAACCAGGTTCCTGTCCAACCGATCGCCATCATAACGCCTTGGCCGCTGGCCTTCGACTCGATGTTGTAGAACGGAAACGCCTCGCTTGAGGACCGGCCTCCGGAAGGTTCAAAATGAATATTCTCCCCTTCTCCCAAAGCCATGGTCCTCGGAGCGTAATCCGCCCTTGAGATTTTGTTGCCCTCCGCGTAATGGACATCCACCGGACCGGACGACGGGAAGGACATCCTCATGTCCGCTACCTTCACATCAGAAAGTTGTCCGGAATTCTGTCCGGAAGTGTTCCTGAAACGCACGACCCACTCGACAACGTTGCTTTCCGGGTAGCCTGTGACCTCACAGACAACAGACAGGCCAGCCTTGGAACCGTTCCATGTGTAACGCAAGGACACAGCGGACGGATCAGCCGGCGTCAAGACCTCACGTGTTCTTTTCCAACCTCCAAGAAATTTCGATGAAGGGACTCCGTCCAGTTTGAACGAGAACGGAAGCGCCGACCCTTTAGAGAAACGGGCATCAATCCAGGAAGAGACCTTCATCTTGTCCCCCGGCATGTTCACAACAGCCTTGGAAGAGGCTGGCACAGCGGAGAGAACCGACATCAGGACAGCCACGAACAAACTTGCAAGATATACCGAACGTCTCATGCTACAATCCCATTTTCTTTTCCAAAGCCTCTATCATGATGTGGATCACCTTGATATGGATCTCCTGGATTCTGTCCGAATGCGGAGCGTCAGGAGCTTGGACGGCCACATCCGCGGCATCCGCCAAAGGCTTCCCCTTCACGGAAGTCAACGCTATCACCTTCATCCCGATCTTCCTCGCGGCCTCGGCGGCCTTGAGCACGTTGCCGGACGTCCCGCTTGTGCTGATCGCGAGAAGCACATCACCCGGATTGCCGAACGCCTCGACCCACCTTTGGAATATCTCATTGAATGAAAAATCGTTGCCGACACAGGTAAAATAGGCCGGATCGTTGATCGACATGGCCGGCAACGGTCTTCTGCCGTTCCGGAACCGCCCTGTCAATTCTTCCGCGAAATGCGTCGCGTCACACAATGACCCGCCGTTGCCGCAGCTCATCACCTTGCCTCCGGATGACAGCGACTCGGCCAGCACATCCACACATCGTCCGATCGCAGGCACGGTCCGGGGATCGGCAAGAAACGTGTTCAACTCATCCAAAGCCTCGGAGAGGCTATGCGCTATGATTTCTTTTGTCATATTCCCGTCATTTTTGAATATCAGCGGCCACGGAAAGCGCGGCGTAATCACCGATCGCCTCCCCGAGAGCCGCCGGCACGACCTTGCAGACCTTGTTGGACAGAGGAAGAGCCTCCCGTGAAAGAATCTCATCCACTATCGGCTTCATCATGTCCTCGTTTCTTGAGTATATGCTCCCGATCACTATCAGCTCAGGGTTGAGGATGTCCACAACAATGGAAAGCCCGGCTCCAAGATGCCTTGCTGAGATTTCATAGATCCTACGTGCCAGAGGATCCCCATCCCTCATGGCGTCGGCCACAACCTTGGCCGTGATTTTGGTCAGGTCTCCATCCGGACACCACGGAACCTTGCAGCCCATCTGAAGACGTTCGCCGGCAAGCGATTGAGCCAGCTGACGGATTCCTCCTCCGCTGCAGAAACCCTCAAAGGAGCCGGCCTTGCCATAACCTACGGGGCCATAATCCTCCAGGCGGATGTGTCCAAGCTCTCCGGCGTTGTCATTAGTGCCTGTGTAGAGCTTTCCGTCAAGAATCAATCCGGCGCCAAGCCCGGTTCCGAAAGTCATGAACACCATGTTCCTCGTGTCTTTTCCGGCTCCGAACTTCCACTCCGCCAAGGCACAGGCGTTGGCGTCATTGTGCACGGCGGCCGGCACACCGAACTCTTCCGATAATATTCCTACAATCGGAATATCATCCCACCCGGGCAGGTTGGGAGGAGACATTATGACACCCTTGGAACTATCCAACGGGCCACCGCAGCTTATGCCTATCGCCTGAATATCCTCGTCATTGAGAGAATTTCGGTCAAGGACATCCCGGACAGCGGTCTTGATCTTCACTATGGTGCCGTCAGCATCCGTGGTCAAGAACTCCGACTTGTCCTTTATTACAATGTCATCACCTTCCGACAACCCCAGAGTGACGGCGCATTTCGTCCCGCCGATGTCCACTCCAAGCAATAATCTTTTGTCCATATCTTCGACTCAACTTATTTCACATTGATCATTTTAGTCTTTTTCAGCAGTTTACGGTACTCCTTCAGATCATAAGGAGCCTTGCCGTAGAGATAGTGGTTCTCCAGCTTCTCCCCGCCTCGTCCGGTGTAGGAGATCTTGAATATTCCTTGGCCTTGCCTTTCCGGAATCATGGCCACGACGGTTTTCCCGTTGGCCTCAACTTCATACCCGCCCTTGAACACAATCGCTCCGGTCTTGACATCCGTCACAGACACTGTTCCGCCGGCCGGTTCCCTGGTGTCGTTGGCGACAACCAGCGGATAGCCTCCGCCCACGGCGTCGTTCATCAGCGCGCACACATCAGTCTGGGCGTTGCGGATGAACCAATAGGCCATCTTAGGGCTGTTGTACCAATCCACAACAGCATCCGAAATCAACGGCCAGCCATCCCTGATGTTCCACCACAGCATGCCGGTGTTCGGTTCGAACTTATGGCCTCTGAACTTCTCGATGAAATACTTCATCGCCTCGGCCTGAACGCTTTGGGAAGCGAATATAAACTCATCCAAATCGGTCGGAACATCACCGAACAGCAGGCGCACCTGATTGATCATCAAATTGTTTCTGTCAGGAGTATAGCCCCACTCCTTGAATATTCTCACGGATTTTGTCAGCCAGTCCTCATTCCATGTCCTGTTCTTCACATCACTCCAAGGATAAACCGATTCCGCTGGGAACATCTTCTCCAGACTCTCTCTGTCCGGCATTCCATGGTACCCTATCTCACTGACAAAAATACATTTGGCCTCAGTGTAGAAAGGATCCTTGTAATAGCCTCTCGGTCCCCAAAGATGATCCTCGGGAATGTTCTCGGTGCTGTAGGACGTGGCCACAAGCTCCTCGCTCCAGTACGGGGATGACGGCAGGTAAGGCCTTGTCGGATCGAACTCGTAAAGCACGGCCGGGATCGTCACCCTGGACACGACGTCATCATTCGGATCCATCCTGAAATTCCTCAAGGTTCCGAGAGTCAGGGTCTGGTCGTTCTCGTTGTTTCCGGCCCACAAAGCCAAGGACGGATGCGACCTTAGCTTCATCACCACCGAGCGGACTTCCTCGGCGATGGCTCTCTGGAAATCCGGATCCTGGGGATAGAGGGTGCAGCCCATCGCGAAATCCTGCCAGACAAGAATCCCGTTTTTGTCGCACAGATCGAAGAAGGCATGGTCCTCGTAAACATTGCCACCCCAACACCTGAGCATGTTGCAGTTCAGATCCACAGCGATCGCGAACGTTTTCTCAAGATGTTGAGGGTCACGGCTGTGGAAAGCATCCAACGGTGTCCAGTTGCTGCCGTGGATGTACACTTTCTCCCCGTTCACAATGAAAGCGAAACGCCCGGGAACTTTCTCGGAATTGGTCGCCGTCATGTCAAGACGAACGGTGCGGACTCCTATCATCCTCCTGTCCACGTCCACTTCCCTGCCATTCTCATCCAGAATCCTCACAGTCGCCTCATACAATGACGGATCACCGTAACCTCTTGGCCACCAGAACTCGACATTGTCCAACCAAAACATTTCCCTCGCCGCGTGGGATGTAATCTTCCGGGAACATCTTACTTTGTCCACCCCGTCCTTGCTGATGGACAACTCGGCGGTCATCGCTCCATCCTGATACTTCACAGGCAATGTGATCGTGTAGTCCAGATAGACCGCGGCTGTCTTATTCTCAACATTTACATCACATGTGTACCAATGGGCATCCACAATGTGGACAGGTGGCCGCACCTCCAGCGTCACATCCCTCCACAAGCCAGCGCTCACAAGCCTCGGCATTATGTCCCAACCATAGGTGTGCGGCGCCCTTCTGGAATAGACCGACTCCACTTGCGCGAAATTGTAGCTGATGACAGGCGGAACATGCTTACGTCCCTCGATGACGGAAGATCTGATGTAGACTTCCAGAAGGTTATCCTTCCCGGGAGCCGACAACGCCTCGGTAACGTCATATTCATAGTCTATCAGCATGTTCGATGCGCTTCCCACGTGCTTTCCGTTCAGGTAGACCTCCGCGTAGCAGTCAATGCCTCCGAAACGCAGGGCAACATCGTCTTCCTCGGAACGCTCCGGAGACATGAAATTTCTGCTGTACCGCCACTGGCATCCTTCATAAGGCCTGAGAAGGTACACGTTGCTTCCTATTTCCGGATTCTCGACAAGGCCCGCGGCCAGAAGATCCAGTTCCACATTTCCCGGAACCTTAGCCGTGACAGTCTCAAATTCAACTCCCTGCATTCCTTCCGGGGACACCACAGGATCCCGTTTCTGCTGCCAGTAATCCAGTTTCCAAGTCCCGTTGAGAGACAGAACCTCCGCGCAAACCGGCAGGGCATAGGCCACAGACAAAGCTGCCGAACAGAGCAAAGAGAATAAATAACGATTCATTGTATTCAATATTATAGATTATCCACTCCGGATTTCCTCACTTTCTTGATGAAAGGAATGAGAACCACCATGTAAACCCAGACAACCGCAAGCGAGACGAGCGCCGCGCCCTGTGTCCCGAACGTGTCAGTGATCACTCCGAGCAAAGGTGGAATCACCGCTCCTCCGCAGACACCCACAATCAGCAGGGCCGAGACCTCGTTCGCCTTGTCCGGCTGCTTCTGCATGGAGATTGAGAATATTATCGAGAACAGATTCGCATAGCCAAGACCGAACAGCGCGACAAACACAAGCACAACCGGCAAACCGCGCGAGAAGATCAGTCCGGCAAGGCTTGCAAGAGCCAGACATGAGCTCGCGGTGAAGAATTTGGACGCTGAATATCTCATCAGAACGATTCCGCCAAGGAACGCACCGATCGTTCTGGCCAAGAAATAGACACTGTTGCCCATGCCCGCCTTTTCAAGCGGCAGGCCACATCTTTCCTGAAGAAGCTTGGGGAACGTCACACCCATGCCGACATCCACACCCACCAACACAAGAATGCCAACAAAAAACAATACTATGTACTTGTCCTTCAGCAAAGAGAACGTCCTTGAAAAAGTTATCTCCGACTTTTCGACCAGTTGCTCTTCGATCGGAGACAAGGCCAGCCAGACCATCGCCATCAATGTGACCAAGGCATAGACCGGAAAGATCGCCTTCCATCCGAAAGCGCTTCCGGCGGACATCGCGGCCAGAATAGGGCCAAGGAAAGAACTTATAGCCTTGACGAACTGCCCAAGTGTCATTGTCCCGGTCAGTTTCTCTGGAGCGACAACATTGGAGACCAGCGGATTAAGCGCGACCTGAAGTATCGTGTTTCCGATTCCGAGCATCGCGAACGCCAGCAAGACGAATGTGAAGTCATACTTAAGGACAGGGATCAGCATGGCCAGCGCCGTAAGCGCGAAACTGATCATTACAGTCTTTTTACGGCCTATCCTGTTCATAAGCATGCCGGTTGGAATCGAAAGAATAAGGAACCAAAGGAAGCATGACAGGGAAATAAGTCCAGCGACCTTGTCGTCCATTCCGGTGAAATCCGCCTTCACGTAGCTGGTCGCGACTCCAACTATGTCAACAAATCCCATGATGAAAAAACCGAACATCACAGGAAGGACCGCGAAATTGAAATTTGACTTTTGCATTATAATATAGGTGTGCTTTTCGTATAACCTTAGTTAATCGGTTAAATTTAGGCATAAATTTTCAAAACGCAAAAATTTCCTTAAAAATTAGGCAAATATCTTTTTTATGATTAAGTTTGAAAAGTCAAAGGCGGGAAAATTAGGCTACAGGTGATGAATATGCCGAACCACCATAGACACAAGCATTTACAAATTACAACAAAGCAGAGTTAATCGAGATAAGATGAAGAAAACCTCAATGCAGGATATCGCTGACAGGGTTGGTGTGTCAAGATGCGCGGTCTCTTTGGTACTAAGTGGAAAAGCAAAAGACAAAAGAATAAGCGAAGCTCTGAGCAACAAGATCATTCAAGTCGCCAAAGAATTGAACTACACCCCGAATGAACTTGCCAGAGGCCTAAGGACAGGATTGACAAAGACATTGGGCGTTATTGTCGCGGACATCTCGAATGAGTTCTTTGGAGAACTTGTCTACCATATTCAGCAGCAAGCCATTTCACTCGGCTATTCAACAATCGTCACAAACTCCAATGAGGATCCTGATGAGTTGCTGAACGGCATAAACCTGCTCGCCAACCGTCAGGTTGACGGAATCATCATGGTGCCTACGAACAACAGCCGGAACATCGCCAGACAGATCATGTCGATGAACATTCCTTTTGTCCAGGTTGACCGATTCATTCCCGGGGTGGACGCAAGCTATGTGATACTTGACAACTTCAAGGCCTCCGCTGACCTGACGGAAAGGCTCTATGCCTCCGGACGGAGGAGAATAGCGATGCTCAAGCACAAGACAAGCGCACTGAACGGTCGGCTCGAAGGGTACATCAAAGCGCTTGAAAGCCATGGAGCCTATCATCAGGAATTAGTCAAAAACATCGATTACTCTTCTGAGACAGAGGACATAGAACAGGCGATCGACGATCTGTTCCTTAGCACCGGACAGGCCGATGCCGTCATATTCCAGTCGCATGAGCTGTTCTTTACCGGCATGAGGTTCCTTCGCTGCAAAGGGATTGACGTGCATGAGAAGGTCAGGGTGGCATGCTTCGACAAGACAGATGCGCTGGCTCTGGTGGATTTTCCGCTTCTCTATGTGGAGCAGCCTATCTCAAGCATAGGTAAAGAAGTCGTCAACATCTTGATAAACAGAATAAAGGGGACACCCTACACCATCCAGAAAGTCTTCGAAGGGCAGATTGTCGAGATCTGAACCGGCCAAAGAGCGCACACCGATTATCAAAAAGTATAGTTATATAATCATATTTTAAAGTTAATCGATTTATTATTATTAATACTTTTGTACGGGTGATTTCCTGAAGTTAATACATTTATGGAATAAACGAAAAATTACACTCGCATGATTAATCGATTAAGCCGACATGACATCACAAATTAATAATAAAAGCGTATGGAAACTATTTAACAGGAATAGACCTCTCTTCATCCTCAAACATAACAAGTTGAATATTACACACAAAAAAAGGAGGCTGGCCGTGCGGTCAGTCTCCTTGATTTTACGACGTTCGCACAAGGCATTTAAAACGCGCAAGGCAATGACAACAGCTGGTACATCAGCGTCCTGGCAATGCGTTCGTGACCCTTGGCGTTGGGATGGAGCCGGTCGGTCTCGCTGTCGCTGAAGTACATCACCTGCTCCTCGACCATCGGATTGATTCCGCACAAGGAGTTCAAGTCGATCACTGGGATTCCCCAGACATTGGCAGCCTCTTTGATGACGTTGACATATTCAATGAAATAGACTCCTATCCTGTTCGGGAAAGACTCGTCTGGTTGGATGTTCTCCGCCCCGAATGTCGCATAGGCCCTGTGGATCGGAGTCAGGATGACGATCTGCTTGTCGGGAAACATCCTTTTCAAGGTGCTGACAGCGATGTTTATCCTTCCCCTTAATGTGCCATTGTCCATTGATGGGGTTTGAGAGAGCCAAGTATATTCCTTGGCAGGATAGCCCATGGCCGCTTTTGTGGTCTTCAGAGTCCGCTCATACCATTCTCCAAGAGGGACATCCCCGATGAAATCGTTCGTGCCAAGGAAGATGGTGATCGCATCAAAGTTGTTCCCATGCTCCTTGACCAGCTGTTCAGCCTGATTGCCGACATCGTCCCACTTGCGACCGCTGACGCCATAGACCAAAGGCTTGACTCCCAGCCATTCCTGAAGATAACCCCAGTAGTGCGTGTCGCCGTGGCCGGTCCAGTCATGTTTGTCCGGAACGGAACCTGGATCGGTGATCGAGTCCCCGAAGAAAGCGACCGTGGCCCCTTGCCAAGGGTGCGTGATTGTGGTATTCTGTGAAAGTAATGAGAGAGGCAGCAGAATGGAGGCCGCCAACAAAGCCGATTTTTTCATCATTCTGAATATTTTTGTTCAAGAAGGAGCACACTTTGAGCCGGAAGAGAGACCTTGTATCTCTTCCCCGAAGCCTTAAGGACACCGTTTGATGAGATCATCGCATCATCTTTCGGCAAGTCCTGTTCCATGTACCTGTAGACATCGCATTCGCCAAGAGATTTGTCATTCGCGTTGAACAGGTCGAACTCCAAGTCATCCTCGGAACCGTTCGCGAAGACATAGGTCCAACCTCCATCCGAAGAGCGGAAAGCGGATCCGGCGGCATATTCATTCTGAAGATCCAAAGGAAAGACCTCGTCTCCTTTCCTGACGAACCTAGTCAGAAGCGAGTAGGCGTAATAGTTCGGCCTCGGCTGGTAGTCCTCCTCGCAGCCTTCCGCGTCCGCACCTTGATAGGCATTTTTCTTATAACGCCAGAGACCGAGCTGCTGCATCTCTCCGTACGAAGCGTTTTTATTGTAATACTGGTCTATAAGCGACCAATAGCTGGCTCCCACAGCTCCGGCATTCAGGAAATTAAGGCAATTGCGGGTGATCAGCACTCCCCTCTTGTACCAATTGATGTCCTTCTGTCTTGAAGCGCCGACGCAGAGATTGGAGCCGAACTCTCCGACAAAATGATTCTTTCCTGTCTTTTTGACCACTTCAATATTGTCCTTTTCCCAGCCAAGAGCGTAGCTGTTCGGAGATTCATAGCCACACATGTAGGTGTGACTGTTGAAAATGTCCGCATAGTCAGCGAGACTGTCCGCACATTCCTTCAGGAAAAACCTGCGGCAGTCCGTGTTGTCGGAAAGGTTGAAACGGACCTTGTCACGGATTCCATCCTTGCGGAAACGCCTGTCCATAGCCTTCACGATCTGAATATACTGTCCAGGCTCACAGACATTTCCGTCCGGCTCATTGAAAGGGGTGACCTCTTTTACGCAGGTATAACCCTTGTCCTCAACGAGATGCTTGACAATGACGGAAAAATTCTCGGCGAATTCCTCATTGTCCTCAGGAGCCGTGACCCAGTTCGTTCCGTTCTTGTCGCACAGGAAGTGCCTATGGCCTTGTGACGGTGTGTCCTCATCAATGAACGAGCAATGCGCCGGGCATCCCCAGACAACCAATGTCACATCAGCTCCGGTCAACTGCGCCAGATCAAGGACAGCGTAAACGGATTTCATCTCCGGAGATTCGAACGTGAATGCGTTCATATTCGCCTCCTGCGGGTCAGAATTATCGTTGACCGGCTCCCACCAATGTGGCTGCAGCATGACACGGAATCTTTGAATATTCATCATCTCCACCCTGCGTACAACGATGTTCTGCCAGTCGTCCAACGTCGCGCCGTCATTCCTGGTAACATTCTGGGCCAGGAAATGAGGGTCAAGCTCAACTCCAAGGCCGACCAGATTCACTCCGGTAGAAGACCGAGGGGTTCTCACAGCATAGGAATTCGAAGCGTTGGAACACGACACCAAGGCGAATGAAACAATAAACGCCGGGAAGATTTTTTTCAAAAGGGAAACTCTATTCATAATGAAAAACTTTAGTGCAGGACAAATATATGAATATTTTACTATATTTGCGAAGAAAACACCCTATTTATTCGATTAAGTTATGCGATTTTCATTCTCACTCACCACATGCGCAAGCCTTGCCGCGACAGTGCTTTCATGCTCTTCCCCGAAGGACACCGCGACTGATTTAAGATGCGAGTATCAAGAGTCTCCCATGACCGTGGATATTCAGACGCCAAGATTCACTTGGAATTATAAAGGAGGTGCCGGTTTCACACAGCATTCTTTCATTGTCAACGTGGCCTCCTCGGAGGATAAGCTGTCCTCACCTGACATCTGGAGCTCGGGGCAGGTGAGCTCATCAGTCCCTTTCGTGAAGATGGAGGACAAGGGATTGCTGGCGAGTGACAAGACATATTTCTGGCAGGTCAAGGCATGGAACGCGGACTCCTCCACGACCATCATCTCCAGGCCGGAACGTTTCCAGACAGCGATGATGAACCGCTCGGACTGGAAAGCAGTCTGGATCACTGACTCTCACGACAAGGATTTCGAAGCGGCCCCGATGTTCCGTAAAGAGTTCAACGCAGGGATGGATGTCGCTTCAGCGAAGATATTCATGAGCGCCTGCGCCTATGCAGAGGTACGACTGAACGGAGAAAAAATCTCTGACGCGTTTCTTGACCCGGGATATACCCATTACGACAAAAGGAATCTATACACCGTCACGGATGTCACCGGCAAAGTCAAATCCGGAGACAACGTCTTGACAGCCGTGCTCGGCAACGGATTCTACAATGAGATCAAACCGGTGGCCACGTGGAATTTCGAGAAGGCCAGATGGCGTGACAGGGCGAGGTTCATCCTTGAGATGCACATAACCTATTCTGACGGAGCCATCGAAGTGATCCAGACCGACAAGACCTGGAAGACGACATCAGACGGGCCGTACATCAGCAACAACATCTACTCAGGAGACACTTACGACGCAAGAAAAGAGATCGAAGGATGGTACTCTGCAGATTTCGATGATGCCTTATTTGGAAATGCCGTAGAGGTGCCCGACCCGTCACCTCTGCTCGTGGCTCAGAAAATGCCTCAGATCCGGCCAACAGAGGAGATCGCACCGGTAAGCGTCACTTCCTTCGGTGACACCTCGTATGTTTTTGACTTCGGCAAGAATTTCTCGGGGCTTTGCAGGCTTAAGGTTAGTGGAGAGCGCGGCACTGAAGTCACCATCACCCATGCCGAGCTTGTAAAAGAGGACGGAAGCCTTGAGCCAGGAAACATCGACATCTACTACAAGCCCCTCCCGGGTTATGAGTTCCAGACCGACAAATATATCCTCAAAGGGACTGGCACAGAGGAATGGACGCCATCGTTCAATTACCATGGATTCCGCTATGCGGAAGTGAAGACGAGTGTTCCGATGAAACTGGACAAGGAGTCACTGACAGCCCTCTATTTCTACACAGACCAGGAGTCTGTCGGAACTTTCGAATGCTCGAACAAGCTGCTGGACACGCTTTGGAACATGACAAGGAGGACCTATTGCAACAACCTGATGTCCATCCCGACCGACTGCCCTCAAAGGGAGAAGAACGGATGGACGGCCGACGCCTACCTCTCGCAGGAAATCGGACTCCTGAACTATAACTCCATACTGTTTTACGAGAAATGGCTCGACGACTTCATCGACAATCAGTTGGAGAACGGCCAGATCTCAGGAATCATTCCGACAAGCGACTGGGGCTACGATGACTGGATCGGTCCTGTCTGGGACGCGGCCATGTTCATCATCCCGTACAACCTCTACTTGTACTACGGAGACAAGACCGTCATCGAAAAGGTCTGGCCGATGTGCGAGAAGTATCTCGCCTACCTCAAGACCAGGGAGGATCCGGACGGACTTGTGTCCTACGGAATCGGGGACTGGCTGCCTTACGACGCGAAGACTCCGACAGAGTACACCTCAGCGCTGTTCTACTACTATGACTATAGGATAATGAAAGAGTTCTCTTTCATCCTCAACAAGGAATCATCCTCCCTTATGGCAAAGGAAGAGCGCCTGAGAGAGGCCATCAACAGGAAATACTACAACCCCGAGACAGGAGTCTACGCCACTGGCACACAGACAGGACAGGCCTCGGCGCTGTTTGTCAAAGTGGTTCCCGGGCCCGAGATCCCGAAAGTCGTATCCAAGCTTGAAGAGTTTGTCAAGGCAAGCGACGGCCATCTGAATTTCGGCTCGATGGGTTCCAAGGTTGTGCTCAGGACCCTTACTGAATATGGTCTTGCGGATCTCGCGTACCAGATGGCGTCCAAGGAAGACCATCCGTCATGGCTGGCCTGGATCCATGACGGCTACACATCGCTTGCCGAGACTTGGACAATGTCACCTCAGTTCCGCGACGCGTCGCTTGACCACATTTTCTTCGGAGACATCTCCGCTTGGCTGGTGAACGACATCGTCGGAATCAGAAAAGACGATCTTGCACCTGGCTTCGGGCACATCATCATCGCCCCACATTTCGTCGATGGACTTGACTGGGCAAAAGCATCTTACAAATCTGTCAGAGGTCTCATCAAAGCCGGCTGGAAAAAGGAAGGCGGCAAGGTGACCCTCGAAGTCTCAATCCCGGAAAACACCACCGCCACCGTGCGGATAGCCGGCAGACCGGACCAGCAGCTGAGACCCGGGACCAGCAAGATCACAATTTCCGACCGATAGCATATTCCCCCGTGTAGGCCAACTGCCTCATGCTCAAGTGACAAAGCACACCTGCTCATGCCCTTTGCGGGTAGGAGCAGGTGTGTTCATTTAGTTAATGAACAGTTAATTAGCCTCCATGCTCCTCTATCTCCCCTCCACTACGTGCCACACTCCTCTCACTCCTGCCCTACCTCTCCCATTCCCCATCCTCGCCAACAAGCCGGCCCTTCTTCGGCATATGGGTCAAAAAGCCATAGGGTTTTCCCAACGTCAGCGCCAGCAAAATCCTTCGTGGTGTTCGTGGCGGACAAGCGGCACATTATCAAGCAAATAAGCGATTGCCTTCAACTGAAATCAACCAAAGGCAATCACTTATTTCTATGAATATCAAAGCGCTTCCGAACACAGCCGTCCATCGCTCGTTCTCGGGTGCAGGCAGACCCGATCTGCACCCCGGCCAGGAAGTTTGCCATGCTTCGGGGGCAGAATCGACCGTTTCGCACCCTGCCAAGATGATAGGCAAGATGATAGGCTGGTTCCTGAGATCCAGGACACCTCGGCATCGATGAGCCTCTGCTGGTTTCGCACCCTGCCAAGATGATAGGTTGGTTCCCGAGGGCCGGAATTTGCCGGTCAGTGAGACGCTTGAAGACCCTGCCAAGATGATAGGCTGGTTCCTGAGGGCAAACAGGCGCGATCCGCTCCCGAGTAGTTTCAGAAAAAAGACTTCACGCCTCATTTGACATAGTAGCCGGACTGGAGCTCCAGTGTCTCTCCCCTCTTGATGGAGACACCCTTCCCTGAGCACGAGACTCCTCCAAGTTTGTACTGGACAATGTAAGTTCCCTCTGGAAGGCTGGTCTCGTAGCACTCCTGGTAGGAATAGACACTGCCTGACGGATCGAAATGATAGCTTTTAGGATCCGATGGAGCCGCAGAGTCAATGAAGACGATGTCTGTCATGAACTTGCCTCTCTCGCTATTGATGAACTTGACATTGCCGCAAGGGATTCTGTTAGGCACTGGCAGGTCAATAAAAAACTCCTTCTCACCGATGACAGGCCAATTCTGTACACTTGCTTTTTTGTTGCCTCCTCCCTTGCAATAAAGGTCACGGTAATTCAATTCGCTCAATGTCACTTTCATCCGGTAGCGGGTCGTGACATCTGACTCTTGAGTGTTCTCCACACTCCAGACCCAACCGGAATGGAAATCAAAAGTGGATCTGGAAATGGCCGGAGGCAGCGTGAGATAAGTCGGCAGATTCTTCACCTCTAGAGTATAATGCACTCCACCGTCCGAAGAATTGTCAATGATGGCCAAATCGCTGACTTCACGCGTCTTGGAACTGCTGAAATTACAGCCCGAACTCAACGAAAGCCCCGCCCCTGCGGCTCCGCCCGACAAGCCGGCCTCAAACGACCAGGACACACCGGAAGTGTAGGTCTGGGAGTTTATCGTTGTGGAAGGGGACGGGACTTGGTTGAAGCGGACCGGAACCGAATTTCCTTTGTCATCGACCAACGAGACGTCCACACGATAGCCTGTCAGGAAGTAGCCCATGAAAGAGCCCTGCAAACCATTGAGCTGGGTGTCTTTGAACTTTCCTGCGTACATTCCTGCGGAAGCGACCGAGAAAGTGGCGTCGATAATGTAGAAATCCCCTGTGTAATTGCTCTTGGACGACTTGAACGCATAAAGCGGGATGACGGAATAGTACTGCTCGAATTGTCCCTGGCCAGTGACCCTGAACTCATTCTTCCCGTCCTTGAAGATCAAACCTTTGTCGATCCTGATGTCCTGTGACGAGAACAGGTGGATAGACTGGAGAAGATCATCTCCTGAGGTGTTCGCGGAATGCACGTCACCCAACCAAGACACAAGGCCGTTCAGGTTGGCGGGAGGAAAATCATCCATCGAAAAGACCTTCCCGCTCCTGTGGAACGCGGCGAAGAGACAATCGTCCAGAGACTCCGCTGACAGGAATCCTATGTTCCGCCGGGAAAGAGCAGACAACAAAGTAGAGGTAGGAGAAACCACAACCACCGCCGCTCCTCGTTTGTAAGCGCTCCAAATCTCGTCATCCTTGATGTCCTTCCCGCTGACAAAGACCACCTTAGCCTCTTCGCAGGAGACCTTCTTCCCGGTGAATCTTGAATATATCAACTCAAGGATGTCATCCTCCAACTCAGACCAGACACAGTACGGCAGATCCGATGTGCGGTTCTCCTCTATAACCTCCGGTTCCGGATCCGGATCCAGATCTGATTTTCCACCGCAGGATGCCGACAGTGCGAAGGCCGCGCAGAGCGCAATCATATTCAATAAATCAATTATTCTTCTCATATTCATAGAATTTCGTCCAACTAGTACGTGATTATATTCATTGGATTCATTGGCTTAGCTAATAAAAAATGTGCCTCATCTTTTGCGAATACGCACCAACATTATTTAGCCGCTTACTTGAATCCGTAGCCGGTTGAGAGTCTCACCGTGCCGCCTGTCGTCACCCTCACGAGTCCGGTATAATTCCGGGTTTTGGTCTTGCCGTTTGTTCCCTTTATGCTGCATTGGAGCTCGTAGTCTCCGGTCGTCAGGAACAAAGAGCAGGTGCTGCCATAGCCGTAAACACTTTCATCTTTGAAGCTTCCTGTCTCAGGATAGCTCTTGTTGTACAATCGGACATTGGTCATGAACGTTCCGTCCTCGGAGTTGGTGAGTTCAAACTTTCCAGTCGGAGACCTGTTCGGCATTGGAAGTTCCTTGGTGACGGAATATTGTTTCTGCACAAACTCCAGGTCATGATAGTCAAGGCTTCCCGTGTAAAAATAAGACGCGCCATAGACGAGATTGTAAAGATCTATCACGACTCTGTACTTGGTCTTCACATCATGATCTTCCGCCGGAACCGCCCAGACCCATTGGCTGTAGAAATTGGTGGTCGAAGTCGAGACAAGAGGCGGGTCTGTGATTTTATTGGACTTAAAATGAGGGAGATTGTTGATCACGTAGTCATAGCCCACAGTGGAGCCCTCATGCCGGCTCAGCACATCACAGTCGCTGATCGTGCGTGAAGTGCTTGAGGAGATGGAGAAGCCGGTGGAGGAGGAGATCATCGGAGATGTCCCGCCTGTGATCCCTCCACCGATGGAGAAGTTCCAGCCGGTCGTGTAACCGGTCGAGCCGACAACGGTCTCCGGAGCAGGAACCTGGACAAAACGACCGGCAGGAGTTCCCGATGTGTTTAATATGTAGATGTTAGAACTGAGCGACTTTAGGTAGAAACCACAGATTCTTGCGTTGACTCCTCCGTGCTTCTTCGAGTAATTCCCCGTGTACATCTTCCCGGACGCGACCGAAACCGTGGAGGTCATGAGGTAGTAGTCCATGGCTTCCGATTCGCTGCTCTTGAACCCGTGCATCGGAGTGACCTTCAACTGAACATCGACAGCGAACTCGCCCTCAAGGTAATCGTGCTCGGAGGCCACCACATTCGTTATCGTCTCCCTGACGCGATCCGAATATGTCGTGTAAAGGCTCGACTCTTCCCAAAACGAGGACGGATCGAAGTTGCCGGTCGTGTTCTGGACCGTGTTGTTGGCCCATGCTACAAGACTGTTGAGGCATTCATCCACCTCCAGTCCTTCAACCGGAGTCGGCACCACACAATTGCCGGCCCGTCCTTGCTGGAATGCGACACAAAGGATGTCCCCGGACTCCTCGCCCAGCCGTTCCAGCAGGGACCTTGACGGTTTGTACACAATCACGATGCAATCCTTGCGAACTTCCATACCAGAATAGCCTGCCATGTCCGTGACAATCACCTGCGCGTTGTCTGGCGAAGACGCAGCCTCTTCCAAGCGGCCTTTGACCGCATCCGCAAAGTTCTTGGAAAGGCCATCAGAGACCCATGCCGGAACCAGGATTTTCTCGTCATTGGCAATTGAGGACGGCTCGCGGTAATCGCCCTCTATGATGACCTCGTCACCATAGTCAGGATTGTCCTTTGAGCAGGAAACCGGTAGAAGAACCTGTGACAGCAAACACGCTGACAGAATCAGATTGATTGGCTGGGAATTTTTCATGTCGCTACAGGCTGTAATGCAGTTTTTGTTTGTAATTCTTGTCCACACAGATGGTGGCGGTCTTCCTGGTCAGATTATAGACAACAGACCATTGTGTGTTGCTTGTGATGTCACCACCTTCGGAATTCAAGTCCGTGTGAACGTCTTCAAGCAGAGACATGCACTCATCCTCCGTCATCACACGGTTTTTCTTCTCCAATGTCTCGTGAAGTTTGTCGTAGCGCTCTCTCCCTCCACCGACATCCTGCCAGCCTTCGGACAGATAAAAATTAGTGACATGATCAGTGTCAATCAGATTCATTGTCCAATCCTTTGCCGCAGGGTCGCTCAATGGCGGAACCTCTCCCGGCCGGTAATATTCAACGACAACTCTCTTTCCGCTTGCATCGGCTATCAGGAAATGATAGTTCGAATCCGAATTATTTCCGTCAGCGAAGAAATTGTGAGTCCTGAAGACATCCACGGCCTCGTCAACGCTTGTACAGCCGTCCAATGCCAATCTGATGGCCAAAGTCGGGACGATGTCGCTTTTCGACTTGTCATGTTGCACGGCCCCGCCGGTGCCACGCAGAGACAGAACTCCGATGAACAGTCCCGCGTCATTCATTCCGTCCAGACAGCAATAGATTGAAGCGGTCACAGGCACCGACAGGTCTGTCTTCCCGTCCGACAACGCCCCGGCCACATAGATGTCTTTGTCCAAAAACGGCAGGGCTGAGATGCAGATGGACTCTTTCACACCCTTTGCGACATTGTGCACCAGCATGTTGGAAGAGGACACAAATCTATAATCGAAGTTGCGGCCCACCAAGACATCGCCTTCGGGCGATTTGACGCAGAAAGCGCTGCACCCGTAATCCATACCGCCACCTGCCTTGCTTAACGACACTGTGGTCAGACACGGAATGACTTTCCCTAAAAGCTGGACACTGGAGCCGGCTCCACCGCTCTCCATGATTTCATCAATCATATAATCCGCACTGTACTTCAATGAATATAGATGCCCGTCCGCCATATTCTTCAATGTTGACACCATGGCCTTCTGATCTTCGTTCTTTAGGAAGGCGGCAGGATTGGATGCGCTTGCGGATTCCTTCTCATGACAAGCAGGGAAAATGCAAGTCAGCGCGGAAAGACAAGAGACAAGATAGAAAAAACGCTTCATAGTTTGATTTTTGTTTAAACAAACACTTAGCTCACCGAGTGGCTCACCACACCTGTTCAAGGAGTGTTCTGACAAAAATACTAAAGAAAAGCGCCTGAAGAAATGGCATCACGGCGAATTTGCCAAACCGCCAAGAAATTGTCGCCTTGGCAGTTCTACTTTGTCGAATCAGTAATATTTTGTCGAACCGACAAATTGCTGATTCTCCATTTTGCGGGAGTCATGCCCTCTCTTTCCTTGAAAGAAGCGTTGAAATTGCTCAAGGAGAGGAATCCGGATTTCTGGGCGATCTCCGCTATGGTCACATCTGGATGTTCCAGCAACGCGCGTTTCGCATAATCAGTTCTAAGTCCGCAAATCCATTCCCGGAAAGTCGCCTTGTATGTCTGATTGATAAAAGAAGAAAGGTACGTCCTGTTTGTGTACAATGTTTTGGACAAATCCGATATCGTGAGGCCGGGTTTCAGATAACCGTCAGTACTCACCCATTCCTGCACAAGACGTTGTATCTCCGGATTGCCGGACACTGTCGCCTCGACAATAATTTCAGAGTCATGCTCACTCTCGATGGCCCTCTCTACTGTCTCATAAAAAAGCAGGTAATTCTGATAGCTCACATACAGATAACAATAGAAAGGAACGGAAGACAGCACCCACAGAAAGACCAGATTGTCAGGAAGGAATGTCAAAGCCGAACAGCTGATGCCGAAAATGAGCATCCAATATGTCATGACCGACATCCATCTGACATAGGCCGCGATGTTGTCAGAATGTGTGTTGTCCATCAATTTGACCGCCTTATGATAGGCCTTGAGAAGATGGGACGCCAAGATGAATCCATACACGGCAAGCATCAATCCCAACAAATACATCATACTTACCTTAAGCGAACCGTCTTTTACGAATATAAGTACGGAAACGGACAGTATGGTATATAAAAGCCAAAGCAAACAATGTCTTACAACTACCTTTCGGGTTATGTAGGAGCGGTCCAGAAGCGTGTGCAGTGCCGCGACGAACAATCCATAACCGAAAAAGTAGGTGGTAAGGTTCATCACGATCGCGGCGTTGACATCAATCTGCCTTATGTCAATGCACAGATGGACGGCATAATTTGCCGCCAAGACCACAAGCGCGGCGCCCATCAAGTGCCTTGACCGCAGGTAGTTGCCGAATATTCCCTTGTCCGGGACCTTCCCGAAAAAGAATCTGAAGGCAAAGAAGACCATAAGGGTCAAGGCGATGCATAATGAGTATCTGTATAGATCGATGTCCATAATAAGTCTATCTGTTTATCCCATCCCCAAAAGAAGGCAACGGATATTTTCCAACTATAAAGATAGCCATAATTCCATAAAAAGCAGCTTCTAAGAATGTAACAACAAAAACACCGAGGGGTGAAGCAGAGAGTCTTACGGCTCAGAGTCGCGAACGACCACGGAAATCACCCTAAAGACATCTGTAGTGGCCGCGCACTCTCTCAACCTTGCCGAAACGCACTCGCCTGTAGGCCCGCACCCGGACAAGTCTGATAATCTCCACCTCAATGGCACTGTCACAAGATATTGGCTTGTTCTCATGGATATAATCTTTCATTATTGATTATTATTAATCGTAGCGACGCTATGTAATTCAACGGGAGCATTTTCTCATAATAATGCTCCCGTCGGGGGCTGAAACAACCACAACGGGAGCAAAAACGCCATAAAATGGCACCGTAACCTTACTCGATGCAGCTGCGTAACCTTACTCGATGCAGCTGGTGAGGCAGGTCATCGCGGGGTCGGGACGGAACTCGATGCCGCTGGAGGTGGCGGGAATGAGGACGGTCTCGCCTTGGCGGAGGGTCACTACGTGTTCCCGACCGTCATCCTCATGGTCAACAAGGCTGCCATTTCCGGAGACGCACATCACGACGACAAAGGAGTCCAGCTTGGAAAGATCCTTTGAGCAGGGCTTGTCGAGATCGAAGAGCGAAGTAGTGAAGTACTTGCAGCTTACCAATTGAGTCTCGGCATCCTTGAGACGGGAATATTCAGTCCTGTAGTCAGGATAGACATCGTAGTCGATGGCCTCCTTGGCCTGCTCGATGTGGAGCTCGCGAGGCTTGCCGTCAAGCCCCAGGCGACCGTAGTCATAGATCCTGTAGGTCAGGTCGGAAGTCTGCTGGATCTCGGCGACGAAGGCTCCGGCTCCGATTGCGTGGACGCGTCCGGCAGGAAGGAAGAACACGTCTCCGGGAGCGATCTTGTAACTCGCAAGGACATCAGTGATCGTGTGTTCTTTGACTCTTTCCTCATATTCCTCAGGGGTGATCCACTCCGTGAGGCCACTCAAAAGTCGGGCGCCCTCATCGGCTCCGATGACGTACCACATCTCGGTCTTGCCTTTCATCCCCGGGTGGGTCTTCTCGGCAAGCTCATCGTTCGGATGGACCTGGACCGAGAGATCGCTCTTGGCATCGATGAACTTTATAAGGAGCGGGAACTCCATGCCGGTCCTCTCGAAGACCTTCTTGCCGACGAGTTCGGGACCATATTCATTCATCACTTCGGTCAGGCTTTTGCCTGCCAAAGGGCCGTTGGCGACTGTTGAGACGTGCCCCGGAACAGCCGAGATCTCCCAGCTTTCCCCTATGTGACGCTGTTTTGTCTTTATGCCCTTGAACGGGGCGATCTTTTCTCCGCCCCACACCATCTCGCGGAGATAGGGCTCAAATTTCAGAGGATACATAATCGTCAAGTTCCTTTAAAAAGCCATTCTGATTTGTTTTGTCTAAATTATTTTCACCTCAAAAAACAATTCAAAACAGTCTCAAATAACTATTTCTTGTCCAATTCAGTGAGAGCGAACGCATAGGCTCCGAGCGAGATCGCCTTGCTGGCACCGATCTTCGAACGCATCACGCCTGTGCGCTTCTGCGGGTCGTAGATCACCTCACGGTCGCTGCCGTAGACCTTCAATGAACGTGCCTCGCCACGGGCGAACTGGTCAAACTCGGCCGGGTCATCGAGGTTATAGACCTTCATCTGGACCCTGTCCAGTTCCTCGCCGGTGAGTTGGTGCATCTTGCCGCGCATAGTGCGTAATATTCCAGGCATCAGGTACTTGTAGTTGTTCATCACACCACCTCCGATCACAATGAGACCATCGATCAGCGTGACTGCCGTAGCCATGGCGTCGCCGGCGACCTCGCCCATCTTGTCAAAAGCCTTGATAGCGGCCTCCTTGTCGCCTGGCCTTTTTCCCTCGCAGATCTCGGCGATGTCCTTCGGCTCAAGGCCGTGGTCCGGATTGCCGGTCAGCTCACCATATACTCTTTTCACGGCTCGGATCGACGCCCCGTCCTCAACGATGATGTCCGGCATGTCGGGATGCTTGAGGCAGAACGTCTCCACGCAGGAGTTGTCTCCACGGTTGAGCTCACCGTTGATCACCGTGCCTATTCCCAGCCCTGTGCCGAAAGTGTAGCCGATGAGGTTGTGGTAACGTTTGGCGCTTCCGGCCTTTGCGAGTCTCTCATTCACCTCAGGAAGGACTCCGCCGAGAGCCTCGCCATAGGCGTAAAGGTCTCCGTCGTTGTTGATGAAGACCGGGATCCCGAAAGTGTCTTCAAGGAACGGTCCGAGAGCGACTCCGTCGCGAAATGACGGGAAATTAGGAAGGTAGCCTCCAATGATTCCGTCAGGATAATCAGCCGGGCCGGGAAAACAGAAACTGATGGCGACGGGTTTCGCCTCTCCCAGTTCTTCTTTAATCTTTGTAAAACCTGTCACCATCGTACCGAGGCAGCGGTCAAGGTTGTCGGCATTGGATGGAAGGGTGATAGGCTCGCAGCAGAACTCTCCGCCTCTCATCGCACCGAAAACCATGTTGGTGCCGCCGGCGTCAAGGGTCATGACGATTCTGCTGTCGTGTTTTATGTCAGGCATATTCTTGAGTTTTTAATTATTGCCGTGCCGGTGTTTGGTTATGAAAATTCAATTGGAACTCTGCGGAAGCCAAATTTGAATATTCATAAAATTCAAGCCTTTTCATTGCAAAGATAATCATTATCTACCTTCCGGGCTCATCGTTTGCAGGGAAAATTCGTACCTTTGTACCACTAAAATATTCGTAATGCAGAAAAGAAGAAGTCGCCATGGTGGCGAAGAAGGCGGAAGGAAGAGCCGCGACAGAAAATTCGGTTCAAGGCATAAGAGCAAGAAAGTGCTGGCCGAGGTTACCGGTAAGGTCCAGATGACAAGAGACGGGTATGTCTTCGTGGTAGTTGAGGACGAACCGGACAATGATGTGTTCGTCAAGGCATCCAAAACGCGCGGCGCCTTGAACGGAGACATTGTGAAATGCGCTGTGACAAGCGAGAGGAAAGAGGCCCCGGCGGACAACGGCAGAGGCGGACGTGGCGGAAAGGACGCCGGCAAACGCCGCGAAGGAGAGATAATCGAGATAGTTGAGCGCAGCCACAAGCCGTTTGTGGGGATTCTTCACCTCGTGGGCAGGCAGGCTTGGGTGCTGATGCAGTCAAGGAATATGCCGTACGACATCAGTGTGGATTTCGATTCCCTGCCGCATGGTGTGAAAAGGGGAATGAAGGTGGCCGCTGTGGTTGACAGCTGGGACAAAGGCGAGCCGACACCGAAAGGCCACCTCGTGGATGTGCTCGGAATGCCGGGAGAGAACGACACGGAGATGCACGCCATCCTCGCTGAATATGCCCTTCCTTACCGGTTCGAGCCGGAGGTGGAGAACGCCGCCGATGAAATCTCAGACCAGATCACGGGAAAGGACATCGATGAGCGCAGGGATTTTCGTAACACATTGACATTCACCATAGACCCTACAGATGCCAAGGATTTTGACGATGCTCTGTCCTTCAAGAAATTAGACAATGGCAACTACGAAATAGGAGTCCACATCGCGGATGTCTCACACTACGTGCTTCCCGGGACAATCGTGGACAAGGAGGCGCAGGAGCGCGGAACGTCTGTCTACCTTGTGGACAGGACAGTCCCTATGCTCCCCGAGAAACTCTGCAACAAACTCTGCTCGCTCCGCCCTCACGAGGAGAAGCTGACCTTCTCCGTGGTGGTTGAGATGACGCCGCGCGGAAAGATCGAGAACCGTTGGTTCGGACGCACGGTGATCCGCTCGGACTACCGTTTTGACTACGATGGCGCTCAGCAAGTCATCGAGAGCGGCGGCAAAGAACCCGCCGATCCTGCCGTCAGCCAGGACATCAGGGAAGCCATAGTCACTCTGAACAAGTTGGCTACGATCATGCGCAGACGCCGCTTCGCCGCAGGAGCGATCAGTTTCGAGCGTCCTGAGATGAAGGTTGAGGTCGACGAGAAAGGCAGGCCGATCAGAGTCTACGAGAAGATCACCAAGGAAGCCAACTGGCTGATCGAGGAGTTCATGCTTCTGGCGAACCGCTCGGTGGCCGAGTTCATCGCCACTTCCGGCAAGATGGACGGCAAGGCAGACAAGAAGGCCAAGACCTTCGTCTACCGTGTGCACGGCGAGCCGAACACGGACAAGATCGCGAGCCTCGGACAGTTCGTCAGCAATTTCGGGTTCAAGTTCGGTCCGAGCGGCAACGGGCGCGAGATCGCCAAGTCCCTGAACACGTTGCTTGCCGAGGCGAAAGGAACACCTGAATGCGACGCCTTCCAGATGATAGCCCTTCGTTCGATGGCAAAGGCGGTCTACACCACCGACAACATCGGGCACTACGGCCTCGCGTTCAAGTTCTACACGCACTTCACCTCCCCTATCCGCCGCTACCCTGACACAATGGTGCACAGGCTGCTGGCCCTCTACCTTGACAATGCGGAAAGTCAGAACAAGGAATATTACGAAGCCCAGTGCCAACACGCCTCCGAGCGCGAGCAGATAGCGGCCAACGCCGAGCGCGACAGCGTCAAGTACAAGCTCATCGAGTTCATGCAGGACAAGGTCGGCAATGAATATGAAGGGAATATCTCCGGCCTGACCGATTGGGGAATGTACGTGGAGATCAAGCCGACAATGATTGAAGGAATGGTCGCCCTGCGTGACGTGAAATCTGACTTCTTTGAGTTTGATGAGCAGAACTACCTCATCAAGGGCCGCCGCACCGGCAGGATATTCCGTCTCGGGGATCCGGTTAAGATCCGCGTCAAGGCCGCCAATCTGGAACAGAGGCTTCTGGACTACGAGCTCGTAGAGGTCTCCACATCCGGCAACGGTTCCGGCAAAGATTCTGCTGACGGCAAAGCCAAGAAAAAGCCTTTCTATGCAGCCGTCGCCCGCAACGACAACCAGCCGCAGCGGAAATCCTCCAAGGACAAAGGCCGTCCCCGCAAGAAGTCCGGCCCGAAATCTTCCAAAAAGAAGAACTCCAATTAAGCATTGAGAGAAAAAGCGCACGCAGACGAAGCGATGCAAGGGGTTTGAGGAGTATGGTATCCTAAGAAGCCGGATCAAATCCAAGTGTATGTAGGTCAGCTCCTCGCTGTCGGGAGGCCGTGGCAGCCCTTTACCCGGATAGGGCGCGCGAAGCGCGTAGGACGCCACGGCCTCCCGACAGCGGAAGCAAAGGCCATCTACATTGTGCTTACATCATCACCCCTCTGAAGCTGTCCCGCAAGGGAACGGAGGTAGATTTGAACCACAAAGGGGAGACGCAATTTCTTGCGTCTCCCCTTTGTGGTCCCAGTAGGGCATGATCCTACGACCCCCTGATTATGAGTCAGATGCTCTAACCAACTGAGCTATGGGACCGGTTCCCGACCTTAGTGGCCGGGCATATTACTTGAACGGATTCGGCCTCTGAGACCGCGCCGTCCTCAAACTGACAGATCAGACTTTGATCTCAACCTCAACGCCGGAAGGAAGCTCAAGCTTCATGAGCGCATCGACTGTCTTTGCGTTGCTGTCGTCGATGTCCAGAAGCCTGCTGTAGGCGCTAAGCTCAAACTGCTCGCGGGACTTCTTGTTGACGAAGATCGAGCGATTGACAGTGAAGATCTTCTTGTTGGTAGGAAGCGGAATAGGACCGTTCACCTTTGCACCAGTAGCCTTCACGGTGTCCACGATCTTAGCGGCTGACTTGTCAACCAGCATGTGATCGAATGATTTGAGTTTTATTCTGATTTTTTGACCCATATCAAAATACTTAATTACGATTTAACACTTACTCGTCATCATCAGAGAGCTTGTAGCCGCTCTTCTCGATGACTTCCTTAGCCAAATTGGCTGGAACCTCAGCATAGTGATCGAAAGTCATCGTGCTGGTCGCACGTCCGGACGAGAGGGTCCTAAGAACAGTCACATAGCCGAACTGCTCGGAGAGCGGAACGAATGCTCTGACAATCCTGGCACCGTTTGCGGTTGAATCCATAGCCTGGATCTGTCCGCGGCGGCGGTTGAGGTCACCCACGATGTCACCCATGTAGTCCTCTGGAGTGACAACCTCAAGGGACATGATAGGCTCAAGGAGAACCGGCTTCGCTTTCGGGCAAGCGTGGCGGAACGCCAGACGGGCTGCCATTTCGAATGAAAGCTGGTCAGAGTCAACCGGGTGGAACGAACCATCAAGGACAACAACCTTCATGGACTGAACCTCATAACCGGCAAGGACACCATTGGCCATTGCGGCCTTGAAGCCCTTCTCGATGCTAGGGATGAATTCCTTAGGGATGTTACCGCCCTTGACCTGGTTCTCGAACTGAAGACCGGTCACGCCCTCATCGGCAGGCCCGATCTCAACTACGATGTCCGCGAACTTACCACGTCCACCAGTCTGCTTCTTGAAGACCTCACGATGCTGTACAGTGGCCGTAATGGCTTCCTTGTAGTTAACCTGAGGAGCTCCCTGGTTGATCTCGACACCGAATTCACGACGAAGACGGTCAACGATGATGTCAAGGTGAAGCTCACCCATTCCGCTGATGACCGTCTGGCCTGTCTCGTGGTCGGACCTTACGGTGAACGTAGGATCCTCCTCGGCAAGCTTGCCAAGCGCGATTCCAAGCTTGTCCAGGTCGCCCTGTGTCTTAGGCTCGACAGCGATACCAATAACAGGATCAGGGAATTCCATTGACTCAAGCACAATCTGATGATCCTCATTGCAGATGGTGTCTCCTGTACGGAGATCCTTGAACCCGACAGCGGCGCAGATGTCTCCCGCCTCGACGAAATCAATAGGATTCTGGTGATTGGAGTGCATCTGGTACAGACGTGCGATTCTTTCCTTCTTCCCGGTACGCACGTTAAAGACGTAAGAGCCGGCATCAACACGTCCTGAGTAAACCCTCATGAAAGCGAGACGGCCAACGAACGGATCCGTCGCGATCTTGAACACGAGAGCGCAGAACGGCTGGGAAGCGTCCGGGAGAAGATCCTCCTCCTCCCCGGTCTTAGGATCAGTTCCCTTCACAACACCTTTGTCAAGCGGAGAAGGAAGGTAACGCATCACAGCGTCGAGAAGGAACTGGACGCCCTTGTTCTTGAATGATGAGCCACAGCAGGCGGGAACGATCTGCATTGCGATTGTACCCTTGCGCAGGGCGGCGATGATCTCATCCTCGGTGAGGGAGTCAGGATTCTCGAAATACTTCTCCATGAGAGTCTCATCGCATTCGGCGGCGGCCTCAACGAGTTTGTCTCTCCATTTCTCGACATCTCCGGCCATGTCCTCCGGAACGTCCTTTATTTCATAGTTGACCAATTCCTCTCCTGAATCATAGTAAATTGCCTTTCTGGAGATGAGGTCAACGATGCCTTTGAACTTGTCCTCTGACCCGATAGGGAGACAGATCGGAACAGCCTTGGCACCGAGTTTAGTGTAGATTTCCTCGACGCACGCGAGGAAGTCAGCACCTACACGATCCATTTTGTTAACGTATGCTATCTTCGGAACTCCGTACTTGTCCGCCTGACGCCAAACTGTCTCAGACTGAGGCTGAACGCGTCCGACAGCACAGAAAGTAGCGATAGTTCCGTCGAGCACACGGAGCGAACGCTCCACCTCAACGGTGAAGTCGACGTGACCCGGAGTGTCGATCAGGTTGATCTGATAAACGTGACCGTTGTAATGCCAGAACGCGGTGGTGGCGGCGGAGGTGATGGTGATACCCCTCTCCTGCTCCTGAACCATCCAGTCCATTGTGGCAGCCCCTTCGTGTACCTCACCGATCTTGTGAGTCTTTCCGGTGTAGTACAGAATACGCTCGGATGTAGTCGTCTTTCCGGCATCGATGTGGGCCATGATGCCGATGTTTCTTGTGTAAGTAAGATCTCTTTTAGCAGCCATCTGCGAATAAAATTAGAAACGGAAGTGGGCGAACGCCTTGTTGGCCTCAGCCATCTTGTGCATATCCTCTTTTCTCTTGAATGCACCACCTTCGTTATTGTAGGCGGCAACGATCTCTGCACAAAGTTTTTCTGCCATTGAGTGGCCGGAACGCTTGCGGGCGAAGTTGATCATGTTCTTCATTGAGAGCGAGACTTTTCTTTCCGGACGCAACTCAGTAGGCACCTGGAAGTTTGCTCCTCCTACACGACGTGACTTAACCTCAATCTGAGGGGTAACGTTTTCGAGTGCCTTCCTCCAGATATCCAGAGGAGCCTTGTCAGAATCCTTCATCTTCTCGCCTACCATGTCAATGGCATCGTAAAAAATAGAATACGCGATACTCTTCTTCCCCTGCAACATAAGATTGTTCACGAAACGGGTAACCTCGACATCGTGAAACTTAGGATCAGGAAGTAGAATCCTCTTTTTAGGCTTCGATTTTCTCATTGTGAGTAAAAATTAAAGGTGATAAAGATAATAAAACGGACTACTTCTTAGATTTCTTCGGCCTCTTCGCGCCATAGAGGGAACGGGACTGGGTCCTTCCTTCCACGCCTGCGGTGTCCAAAGCTCCTCTAAGGATGTGGTAACGCACACCAGGGAGGTCCTTCACACGACCACCACGGACCAGCACGATGCTGTGCTCCTGAAGGTTGTGACCCTCGCCCGGAATGTAGGCATTGACCTCTTTGGAGTTGGTAAGGCGTACCCTGGCCACCTTTCTCATCGCTGAGTTAGGCTTCTTAGGGGTCGTCGTGTAGACACGAAGACATACGCCCCTCTTCTGAGGACAAGCGTCCAGCGCGCGTGATTTGCTCTGAGCGGCAATGCTCACGCGTCCTTTGCGAACTAATTGTTGAATTGTAGGCATAAATGATTGTAAATCTAATATTTATGTTTCTCCCAAACATTTTGGGGCTGCAAATTTACGGATAATTCTTCAATTAACAAAGCATCAAGCTGATAGATTGTCCAGAATCTTTCGGCAAAACGATGCAAAAAGCAAAAAAACAACTACCTTTACAAATCGGAAATACATCCAAATACAAATATCTAAACAAACATCTAAAAATGAAAATGAAGAAGAGCTTGCTGAGCCTGTTCATCATCACCGCGTTCTCCGCCGCAGCCTCATTGAACCTATCAGCCCAACCGGCAGGAAGATCCTTATGGAACGAGGGCTGGACCTTCTCCAAGGATGGGGAGAGCCGCTCCCTTGATCTGCCACACGACTGGGGCGTGGATGGTCCTTTCGTCCAGGAATATCCCGTTGAAACCGGAAAACTGGCCTGGTGGGGCAAGGCGGAATATTCAAAGACACTGACAGTAAAAGCGAAGGACCTAAAATCCGGGAAACGGTTCTTTCTGGATTTCGGAGGGGCAATGTCCTATGCCAAAGTGTTCTGCAACAATGAATATGTCACAGAATGGCCGTACGGGTACTCTTCTTTCCGGGCGGATCTGACACCGTTCCTTAAGGCTGGGGACAATCTTGTCAAGGTGACACTGGACAATCCGGAGGAGTCGAGCCGATGGTACCCGGGAGGTGGAATCTACCGGAATGTCTATCTGACTGTGGCCGATCCTGTCGGTGTGGCGCAATGGGGAACGTTCGTCACGACCAAGGGCAATGAGGTCAGTATTTCGGTCACGCTGCGGAATGCCGGGGATGCAGTCAGCGGAACCGTCCGCACGGAGATATTCAAGGTCATCAATCCGGAACTTATGACCGCTCCCGCAGGTTCAGGGAGAAAACGGTCAACCGCCGGAGCGGCCGGAAAAGCGAAACTTCCGGCATCCGAAGAAACAGATGTCGACGCCATCCTGGACGGAAGCAAAGTCAATCAGAATTTCACAATAGAGGGCGCTGACTTCTGGAGTCCGGAACATCCGGCGTTGTACCAGGCCATGACGACAGTCACAACAAAGGATGGCCGTACAGATCTCTACAAGACCACGTTCGGGCTGAGGGATCTTGAATATAAGTCCGACGGCATGTACGTCAACGGCGAGCGGACATTCATCAAGGGAGTCTGCCTGCACCACGACGCGGGAGCGCTCGGAGCCGTCTGGAACGAGACAGCGTGGATCAGAAGGCTTAATATGCTCAAGGACATGGGCTGTAACGCCATCCGCACCTCACACAACCCTCCGGCTCCGGAGTTTCTCGACCTTTGCGACCGGATGGGATTTCTGGTCATGGACGAATTCGCCGACACCTGGACAATCCCCAAGAAGGAAAACGGCTATGCCAAACTGTTCGACAAGTGGGCCGACAAGGATCTCAAGGCTATGATCCACCGGGACCGTAACCATCCGTCCGTGATAATGTGGAGCATCGGCAACGAGACCGAAGAACAGGGCTACCCGGACAAATACTGGATCGCCTACCATCTCACGGAAGTCTGCCATAATGAGGATCCCACAAGACTGACAACCTTCGGCAGCAACAATGCTTGGGCTTCGGAGCAGGACTTCCGCAACACGATTGACATCTTCGGGTTCAACTACAAGCCTGGCCTCTATGGCAAGTTCCACGAGGCGAATCCCGGCAAGCTGTACCTCGGAAGCGAGACGGCATCGACAGTCAGCTCGAGGGGCGTGTACATATTCCCGTTAAGCAATAAGGAAGATGGGGCTCTGGATAATTTTCAAGTCTGCTCCTTCGACCTGTTCACCGTCCCGTGGGGACAGATTCCGGATCAGGAATGGGAAGGGGAAGACAAGAATCCGTCCTGCCTCGGTGAGTTTGTCTGGACCGGCTTTGATTACCTTGGCGAGCCTACGCCATATAATTCAGACCTGACAATACTTGCCAACTTCAGCGATAAGGAAGCCAAGGCCAAGGCCGAGAAAGAGTTGAAGGAAAAGGGAGGAATAGCCACACCGTCCAGAAGCTCGTACTTTGGAATCATAGACCTGGCCGGATTCCCTAAGGACAGGTACTGGCTCTACAAGTCCCGCTGGTCATCCGAGCCGGTGCTGCATCTGATGCCACACTGGAACTGGGCCGGCCGCGAAGGCAAGGTCACGCCGGTGCAGGCCTACACGAACTGCTCAAGCGCGGAACTCTTTGTCAACGGCCGATCCTACGGCAAAAAGACCAAGGGGGACAAGGAATATCGCTTCCTTTGGGACAATGTCATCTACGAGCCCGGCACTGTCAAGGTCGTAGGCCAGACACCTGACGGACGAACGGTCGAGAGCGTCGTCAGCACAACCGGTAGCCCGGCTAAGATTCTTATGGATTGTGAATATGGCCATGGCCCTTCAACGGACTTCGGCGGAGACTGCAAGCCTATGGACAAGCAGGAGCACTCCTACGATGACATCATATTCATAGATGCGAAAGTCACTGACAAAGACGGGAACATGGTGCCGACCGCTTCCGACCCGATCAAGTTCAGCGTCTCAGGCGCGGGAAAGATCGTGGCCGTTGACGCGGGCGACGCGACCTGCCACACTCCTTTCCATTCGGATGAGATCAAGGCGTTTAACGGACTGGCCTCAGTGATAGTAAGACGCACCGGACCAGGAAGGCTCGTGCTTAAAGCGGAGAGCGGCGATCTTGAAGCCGGAGAGCTCGTTGTAAGATAGATCATCTGACGAATCAAACATATTCAATAAGATATTCATGAAAAAGAATTTCATTCTTTCCTGCGCGGCGTTGCTTCTTTGCGCGTCGGGTTCGGCGCAGACGCAAAAGGCAAATTATGCTCTCGCAGAGAGATTTTCCGCAAAAAAAGTGAACCAGATGGTGTTCTCTACGCAGATCAAGCCCAACTGGTTCAAAGACGGTGACAGATTCTGGTACAGCTGGAAAACTCCGCAGGGAGTCCGCTACTACATTGTTGATCCGGCGAAGGGAGCCAAGACCGAGGTGTTCGATATGGACAGGCTGGCGATGCGGATAACAGAATATGTCCGATACCCATTCGACGCCAAGCATATTCCAATAAATAATTTGGAGCTAAAGGATGACAAAGCCTTCTCTTTCAACATCATCTCCGGGCCTCAGAACGACAGGGACACGACATATTTCCGCTATGAGATCGCGACGGCGAAACTTGATACAGTGGCCAAGGAGGAGGACAAGTACCCTCGCTGGGCTTCAGTGGCCCCAAACGGAGAGTTCGGCGTCTATGCAAAAGGCTCCAACCTTTGGGTGATGGATTCCACGAGCCTGCGCAAGGCGGCAAAAGACGAGAAGGACAGCACGATCGTGGAGCATCGCCTGACAACTGACGGAATCCGGCAGTTCGGCTACGGGTACGGAAACTACACCGGCGACACCGAGGCGGACTCCACCAAAAGACACCACCCCGGAGAGCTTGTCTGGTCACCGGACTCGAAGCGCTTCGCCACAATGAAGTGGGACATGAGAAAACTGGACGATCTTTGGGTCATCAATTCCGTGAGCGGGAAGCGTCCTGAGCTGGAGACCTACAAGTACCAGATGCCGGGCGAGCCTGGGCCTAAAGGCTACCTTTACATGTTCACAATGAATGATTCTCGCACCGAGGCCTCTTTCAGGCAGATCAAGAGCCAGGCGTTCAAGGATCAGGAAGTGTCGCTGCAAAGCGCCAGAAGGACAGCCAAGGACACCTATCTGGATTTCTGGAAGAACGAGTGGCTGGGCGACAACTCCGGATTCTATCTCGTGCGCCAAAGTCGTGACCTCAAAAGGCTGGACCTCTGCTGGGTAGGAGTGGATTCCGACTCCACAAAGACCATCATCTCCGAGAGGGAAAGGACCTACGTGGAATATCGGACTCCGTTCCTTATCGGAGGCGGGAAACAGATTCTCCACTGGTCCGAGCGCAACGGATGGGCGAACATCTACCTTTACAATAACGACGGAACATTTGTAAAGAACCTGACCGACGGGGCCTTCCATGTGGAGGACATCCTCGGTGTGAACGAGAAGGAGGGTTACATCCTGCTGAGCGCCTGTGGTGTGAGCAAGGACGAGAACCCTTACCAGATGCACACGTTCAGGGTTCCGATCACCGGAGGCGCTCTCCGGCAGCTGGACATGAACGACATGGATGTGCTCTCGACAGCAAGCGATGATGCCAAGTACTTCGTGGCCAACTACTCACGCGTTGACTGGACACCTGCCGTCGCTTTGTTCTCCGCCGCGGGCAAGCGGATCGCCGATCTTGAAACCGCTGACTTGAGCCTGCTGTTCGAGGCCGGCTACAAGTTCCCGGAGAGGTTCAAGGTGAAGGCCGCCGATGGAGTCACGGATCTTTACGGAGCGATGTACAAGCCTTACGACTTCGACTCCACGAAGGTCTATCCGATCTGCGACTATGTTTATCCTGGCCCTCAGGTGGAGGCGAACAACATCTCCTGGAGCAGAGGATTCACCCGCACGGACAGGCTCGCTCAGCTGGGAATGATCGTCATCACTGTAGGCAACCGTGGCGGGCATCCTAACCGTTCCAAGTGGTACCACAACTACGGCTACGGCAACCTTCGCGACTACGGCCTTGAGGATCAGAAATATGCCATCCAGCAGCTCGGTGCGAGATATTCATTCATCGACCTTGACAGGGTTGGCATCCACGGGCATTCAGGCGGCGGATTCATGAGCACTGCCGCGATCCTGAAATATCCGGATTTCTTCAAGGTAGCAGTCTCCTGCGCCGGCAACCACGACAACAGCATCTACAACCGCTGGTGGAGCGAGCAGCATCACGGAGTCCTTGAGAAGATCGACAAAGGCGACACCACGTTCGTCTACAGCATCCAGACCAATCCCGAAATCGCAGCCAATTTGAAAGGCCACCTTATGCTTGTGCACGGGGACATTGACAACAATGTCCACCCGGCCAACACGATCCGCGTGGTCAACGCCCTGATCCGCGCCAACAAGAGGTTCGACATGCTGATCCTCCCCGGCCAGCGTCACGGTTTCGGTGACATGAACGAATATTTCTTCTGGCGCATGGCCGACTACTACGCCGAATGGCTCATCGGTGACTCCGAGCGCCGGAAGCCAGACATCACGCAGATGAACAACGACTGAAGTCAGGCCGTTTAGATGCCGTGGTGGGTAAAACGCTCAGACCTAGCGGCGAATGAAACGCTTAAACGCCGTGGTGGGTAAAACGCTTACAATCAGATTATTAACAATATGTACTCCTACCCTAAACAGGTGGGAGTACATTACTTTAAGTTACAGGGAATCAACTATTTGACCTCCACAAAACCCAAACATCAACTTAGTCCGATGACCATCCCGGCCGGCTCAAAGGCGGCCATCTTCCACGAGACATCGGGCCAAAGGGGATGTTCGGAATCTTGTTATTCGTCATCATTCCAGCCCTGGGCGAGGACAGGGTGTTCCAATCCGTCAGGAGAGACGAGAACGGAACCGACCTCAGGTTGGGCAAGGTGGCCGATGATGTCAAAGGTCTGGAAGTCGCGGCGGAATTTCTCAGCTGAAAGAATCGGGATTGTGAACAGCAATCTGAAATCGTCACCTCCGTTCATCGCGGCGGAGACCGGGTCGATGTCCAGCTCCTTGCCGGAAGCGAAACTATTCCCCTCGAAAGGGATTTTGTCAGCGTAGATCTTCACTCCGAGACCAGTGTCGCGGGAAAGCCGCTTCACCGCGTCCGAAAGCCCGTGATCGACAAAGTAGCCGTTTGACGGATAAATCTGAGCCTCCTCAAGACGGCTCACAACCGAAGCGCTCAACTCCGGCTTGAGATAGCTGCCTATCAGCATCTTGTACTTCTCAAGATCTGGCTGCGCGGAATCATCCTCAGCCTTCTCGAAAGCCTTTTTTCCACGTTCCAGAATCTGTTGGCCAAGAAAAGCAGCCCCGAGGCTGCCTGACACACAGACAAGATCCATGCTCCTTGCATTGACCGTGCGTCCTTTGGTCAGTTTAAATTCTTCTCCGACAGTAGAGACGCTGATGGCCAGGCCGTTAGGTGATGGAACAAGATCCAGGTCCACAGATTCGAAACCGTGTTCCTTAGCAGCAGAGACCATACCTTGCCACAGTCCCTTGACATGGCCGAAATCCAGTTTGGCGGAAACTCCCAACCTCACGTTAAGGAGCCTCGGATGAGCCATACCTGCATAAATCTCTCCCGCAACTGCCACAACACACTTGTAGCCAAGATGTTTGAGCGGAAAATATGTCAGGTCGAAGTCCATCCCTTCCAAAAAAAGCCTCGAAGCCGAAGTCAGTGTGTTTCCTGCTCCCGGCTCAAAACCTATCCTCTCCGTGCGAGTAAACCCGCTACCCTCAAAAAGCAGATCAATAGCCCGCTCTTTGCCATATTCATTGAATGTCTCTTCAGCCATAGTCGCGATAATTTATGAATCGGGAATGACACGATTACCCTGAGCCTATCCCTGCCTGATGGACTCAATCTTTTCAAGCGACAAGCCTGTAGCAACGATGATTTGCTCTACTGGGAAACCTAACGACAGCAAAGACTTGGCGACTTTCTCTATTCCTTCAGCCATACCTTGCTCAACACCAGCCCCAAAACCCTTGCGGTAACCTTGCTGCTCTGCGCCTTTGATGTACGGACGCATTTCTTTCTCTGTCATCATATCGCTGAAATAGTCATCAATCTCATTGTCGTCAAGACCGCTGACACGCATTGCTCTTTCCAACTTACTGAATCTCGCATCTTTTTCCGACCTTGATTTGGCAAATATAGCGAAATTTCTGAATATTCGGCACCAGGCGGCGATTGGACTTTCATATTCATCTGTGTAACGCATGACTCTTGGCAGTTCAAGAAGAAAGAACGACAATTGGCAACCGAATGGCTCTCCTGTCTCGATTTCCTGAGTACGATAATGGTAGAGAATCTTGTCATCAGGGGAATTTGGATGCTCGTCCTCGTAATTCATGATGCAGATTACCTTGACAGACGACAGGACGTAGTCTTCATCTCCACGTTTTACCTGCCTCGTCACCAGTCTTGATCCATAGTAGAACAGTCGGTCTCGCTGATCGAAACGTGATGCCTTCTGCATCTCGACCATTATAGTCCCGTCCGGTGTCTGGCATAGAAGGTCAAATATAATCCTTTTGTCCGATGGTGCGACATCTAAGAGTTCGGTGTTCCTGAACTCCACAGAGGATATTTCTTCATTAAGAATGTCATTCAGGAGTACGATGAGCAAGTCCGGGTGGTTTTGGAACAGGTACTTGAATGCCCAGTCGCAGGTCAGGTCGAGGTACTCCGGCGTGGCGAGACGTTGGGCGTAGGCATCCTTCTCCTCCTCCGACATTCCCTCAAAGCGCATATCGCCATCAATCAGCCTACGGCAGTGGCGATATCGTTTAAGGTACTGTTCCTGCTCCGACAGCCCTGTCAAACGGCCTGCGGATTTCCGACCATCCGAAGCGTCCAGATCCGCAGTCTCTTGGTCGATGTCATCCCGCCCTATGGTCCGTAGGTAACTTAAGTCACGGCCGACGGTTTCCTGTTCAATGGTCTTTTGGTTAATGGTAGTCTGGTCATCGGCCTTACACCTGACGGCCTTGTTTGTCTCTGAAGTCTCCATAGTTGAAGTAGCTTTAATCCTTGATTGGTTGCAAAGCTCCGGACACGTGCCGGGATCCATCCGCAATATCGCAATTATCAACGTAAAAAACGATAAAGAAACATCTAGGATTCATAAAAAAACAGAAATTTTTCACGTCTTACCCCCAAAGAAACCACCGATTGAGCCACAACACCCTGCCTTCACTCTCGACAAAGCCATCATTCCCACTCTCACTCGACAATACTGTAGAATCACATGCAGGAAGTCTAATCGCTCCCTAGGATACGCAGTAAGAGTGTCGGTGATTATTTTCAAACGATGGTAAGGCAAAATTAGCACAATTTGTTAAATTTGCAGTCCACAAATTATTTATGAATTAATAGCTAAAGAGATATTATCATGAAAAAAACTTTTTTGATTCTTATGGCGGTCATGATGTCACTGCAGTTCAACGTGTCAGCCAAGAAACACAAGGTCGCCGACATCAGCGTGATCTCCTACAACATCCGCGTCGGGACCGCCAAAGACGGAACAAATTCATGGGAATACCGTTACCCTGCGTCAGCCATGATGATCATGGATCAGAAGCCTGACATATTCGGGGTTCAGGAAGCACTTGATTTTCAAGTCAAATACCTTGAGGAATACTGTCCTGGCTATGAAGGGATCGGAGTCGGACGCGAAGACGGGAAACACGAAGGCGAGCACATGTCTATTTTTTACAACAAAAAGACCATCAAACTGATCAAATGGGGAACATTCTGGCTCTCAGAGACTCCCGAAAAGCCATCCAAGGGATGGGACGCCGCGTGTTTCCGCTCGGCGACATGGGCGCTCATGAAAGACAAGGCCAGCGGAAAGAAATTCTACTATGTCAACACCCACCTTGATCATGTCGGTTGGGAAGCCCGCAAGAATGGTCTCAAACTGATTGTGGACAGAATCTCCAAGATCAACCCGGAGAACTATCCGATGATCCTTACCGGCGACTTCAACATGAGGATAGACCGTCCTGAGTTCGATGACTTGAAGAACATCATGCAGAACGCCCGCGAAGTTGCCGTCAAAACCGATCACCACAACACCTTCAACGGCTGGGGCAAGGCTCCGGATGACGAGATCATCGACTACATCTGGTTCAAGGGATTCAGCAGCTGCACTGAATATGAGACCATCACAAAGCCGTACATGGAAAGAGCGTTCGTCTCCGACCACTACCCGATCAAGGCGACGTTGATTTTCTAAGTCTGATGTAGATGACAAACACGAGCATATTCTTATGAAAAGGATGACCACATTCGTCGTGGCAGCTTCTTTGGCGGCTACGACCTTTGCGCAGGGTGCACTCAGAATTGATTCCCCGGAACGGAACGGCATGGAGCCAAGAAAACTCGCTCAGGTGGACAGGGTCATCGAAGATGCTATCTCGGCCAAGGAGATTCCCGGGGCCGTCCTCTCTGTGGTAAGGGACAACCGCATAGTCTACCTGAAAGCCTACGGAAACAAATCAGTGGTGCCCACAGTGGAGTCGATGACAACGGAAACGATGTTCGACCTTGCCTCCGTCAGCAAATGCGTGGGCACGACTCTCGCCTTCATGCAATTGATAGAGAACGGGTACGTGCGTCTCACCGACAACGTTGACAGGTATATTCCCGGCTTCAAGCCATGGACGGATCCGGAAAGCGGCGAGACCGTTGACATCACCGTCAGAGATCTTCTGTCACACACCTCCGGACTGACCCCTTACATCAACGCAGAGACGTTTGTCAAGGAATATGGCGGAAACAATCCTGAGAAGATGGAGCAGTACATCGCCACCCAAGTCAAGAGGAACTTCCGCCCCGGCACAGATTTCATGTACAGCTGCCTGAATTTCGTCACCCTGCAACGAATCCTGGAAAGAGTGACCGGAGAAAAGCTTTATGAATATGCCCAAGAACATGTCTTCGATGTCCTCGGACTAAAGCACACCTGCTATTTCCCGTTGATCTACACCCCTGCTGTCAGCAACGCTTCCGAATTGGCCAGGCTCTGCGCTCCGACTGAGGTGCAATCTGACGGGAAGCCGTTGGTCGCACAGGTTCACGACCCGATGGCTCGCATGATAATGGGCGGCAATTCCGGCAATGCAGGTGTGTTCTCCAACGCCGCAGATCTGTCCGTGATCTGCGCCGCGATCATGAACGGAGGCGCGCTTAAAGGCAAAAACGGTCGCACGCTTGAATCTACCAGAATCCTTAGTCCGATGACAGTCAAGCTGATGGCAACAATCCCGCCACAAAATGATCCTTCCGTAGGACGAGCACTCGGCTGGGACAAGAAGAGTTCCCACAGCGGACCGCGAGGAGATCTTTTCAATCCGGAGACCACAATCATGCACACCGGCTACACAGGTACCTCAGTCGTGATCGACATGGAAAGCAAGACCGCCATCGTGCTGCTGGCACATAGGGTTCACCCGGAGGACAAGGGCGGTGTGGGACGCTTGCGTGCCCTTGTGGCCAACATCGTGGCCGGCTCGATCATAAAATGCGGCTGAGCACGACCTGATTGAGCATTCAGACAGTTGAACGGCACGGCTTTCGTCCTGCCACATGGGTCAGATCAGCTCGCGGATGATCTCGTCGGAGGTGAAGAGGTGGTCTTCGGGGATGCGGATTCGGGCGCCGCGGACTTCCAGAGCCCCTTCGCTCAAAAGGGCGTCAATGACGGAGCGGTCTGCCAATGAATATAATTCCGTGGCTTCCAAGCCTTTGTCGGTGCGGAGGGAGAGCATGATCCTCTCGACCCTGATGTCTTCCGGCGAGAGGGTCTCGGAACTTCTTGAATATGCCGCCTGATTTCCGTCCTGAGGACCGGGCGGACACACGTCAGGATTCTTGTCAAGGTTGCTGTGCGGAAGCTCCTGGCTGTTCCAGAAACGGACATTCCCGATCAAAGAATGGGCTCCAGGGCCGAGACCTACGTACGGGACTCTGCGCCAGTAGGCGCTGTTGTGAACGGCCTCGAATCCAGGCCTTGCGAAATTGGAGATTTCATAATGATGACAGCCGGCCCGCTTAAGAGCCAGGCATAGGATGTCGTACTGACGACGGCATTGTTCATCGGCAGCCTCAACGTAACGGCCGTCTGCGACCATCCTGGCAAGGGCACTCCCCTCCTCTATCGACAACTGGTAGGCCGAAATGTGCTCAGGAGCAAGGCCTAAAGCCTTGTCTATCGTGTTTTTCCAGATTTCGTCCGTCAACTGGGACAGACCGAAAATCAGGTCAATGCTTATGTTCCGGACTCCACACTCGCGAAGAATCCGGAAAGCCTCAACGGCTCGTGCCGCATCGTGGCGGCGGTTCATCCAGTGAAGGATTTCATCATCGAAGGACTGGACACCCATACTGATCCTGTTCACGCCAAGGTCAATGAGTCCACGGACATATTCATGTCCCTTTTCCACAATGTCCTCGGGGTTCACTTCGACTGTGAATTCATCGAAAGGAGAGGACGCTTCGACAGGCTCAGCGACCCGTCTGTCCGGTCGCCGAGCCTGTGGCTCGACCAAGCTCACCAACCGTTGGACCGCACCGGACGAAGTCAAAGCCATTACGATCCGGGCTAAAACATCAAGAGGAAGCACCGACGGGGTGCCTCCTCCTATGTATAAGGTGTTGACCGCATTTTGAGCGGACATGTTCATTTTCAGTTCCTCCTGCCTGTCACGGATCTCCGCGACGACGGCGTCGGCATATTCATTGAATGTGCGGGCGCTCCGGCATATTTCCGAATAGAAGTCGCAGTAGGTGCAGAAACTGCCGCAGAATGGAACATGAAGGTAGACCACGGGACTACCTGAGCAACAGTTCGGTCTTGCCTAGGAACGCTTGGGAAGTGTAGGCCTCCACAGTGTAGATTCCAGGCTGATAGGAAGGAATGTCATTGAGGTAGATGCTCAGGTCAACCTCCTTGCCCTCATAATCAACCTGACGTGAAGCCGATGCAACCATCGTCTGGCCATTGAAAGTGAATGAGGTCTGAGTGCTGTTGGTGAGGAGGATCCCGTCTGGATCCTTTACCCTAAGATAGACTCTGACCGGACCTCTTGGCGCCAGATCATTCTCGACCAGGCTGAGCGACGCCAGAAGTCTTACCACTCTGCTGCTCCTGTCAGTGACCTTGTCGGAACCATTGTAGGCGGCAATGCTCAAGCCTCTTGATTTTATGATCGACCCGGCCGCCACCTGACCGGAAAGGTTCTCGACCTGGCTTTTCAGGTCAGCGCTCTCGGCACGCACTTCAGCGGCCTCTCGGCGAGCCGCCGCGGCATCAGCGGTCAGCTTGTGATTCAAGGTGTTGAGAGAGTCTATCTGCACAATGTAGTTCTTCATGATGCTGCGCAATGTTCCGAGTTCCCTCTCGTACTGGCGCATTTTGCGGCGGTTCGTGGCCTCGGTCTTCTGGATTCTCTCTATCAACTGGTTCACCTCTTCCTTGGAGGAATCCAACTGGCTGTTGATGGAAGCGTAGTCGGATGACAGGCTGTCATAGTCGCCCTTCAAAGCGATCATCTGCTGCGTAAGGTCGTCCTTCTCAGCGTTAAGGTCCTTTACAAGGCTGGACTTTGAGAACCAAATGTAGGCAAGGCCAGCGGCGAGCAGAACCGCAACGGCCGCCAAGCCCCACATTGTTTTCTTGAGGCTTTCATTCTTTCTTTCCTGCTCCTCGCGCTCGCGGCGCTCCTGAATAGGATCTATTTCTGCCATAGACTTTCGATTTAATGATTAAGGACACAAAAATAACAAAACTATTTCGTATTTTTGTTTGGTTAGCAAAAATCGGACTACAATGAAGTACTTTGTCAGAGCTGTAAAATACTTTTTCTACTTCACATTCCTGTTTGTGGCCATAATGGCGGTGCTTGTGTTCGCCGGAGTCGTCAAGGCCGATGTCAGCCTGATGTTCCGCGACGGCTACAAGTCCTTGTGGCAAATTGCGTTGCTGTTCGCATTCGTGTCGGCTTTCTACCCAAGATTCGGGTTCATCAAAAGGTCCGCGATAATTAACGGCGGGTATTCAGACATCCGCGGCGGGATAATTGAATATATGGAATCACGCGGATACCGCCTCGAAAGCGAGGACGGCGAGAATCTGACATTCCGGCTTCGATCCAAGTTCAGCGCCATGTTCAAAATGTTCGAGGACCGGATCACCATGACCCGTGAACTCGGCGGCTACGAAGTCGAGGGCCTCACCAAGGATGTGGTGCGGCTTGTCGGCGGTCTGGAGTATAAGTTCCGCGTACCGGACGAGGAATAGAATGATGAATATGCCAACGTGGCGCTCCGATGCCACTGAAGCATAAGCATAAGTATAACCCTTTAATATTCAAAGACCATGGCAGAAGATTTCAAGACTGTCGCGAAATTCAGCGATGCAATGAGCGCCCACATCACAGCGGGCATGCTCAACGACAACGGCATCCCTGCCGCTGTGTTCGGGGAGAATTCCTCCTACGTTTCACTGAACTATGTTGATCCAGTTGAGGTCAAGGTCAACGCCGCCGACTATGATGCGGCCATGGCCCTCCTGGCCCAAGAAGACAAGGCCGATTAGCCCTCACCGAATACTCTGGAAGGCTCCCCTTCAGCAAATGCCTTAGGTTGTCGGGTGCAGAACAATGTTTTTTGCACCCGACAGCCGTTATTTCATCCCATTCGGGTGCGTAAATGGCCTTATCGCACCCAGACAAACGTAATCTTACGGTTTCCTACTTGATCTTGCGGTAGAAAGTGCCACTCTGACCCTTTATGTGATATTCCTTGGTTGTGTTCCAAGTCTCGCCGCTGTGGTAGATGCGGTTCTGATCGCTTGTGCTGACATATTCATTGCCGAACTTGTCCACAAACGTTCCCCCTTGAGAAGAAGCGCCGACCCGGCCCGAGACTCCGCCGACAATGGCGCCGATTACCGCGAGCACGGCCAGAACGGCAAGAGCGAGCCACCAGAAGTTTTTTATCACGAATATGCCGAGGCTCAGCGTCGGCGCGGCAAGCATCAATCCGGTGATGACGCAACCTGCCGCCCTCAACCAGCCGCCCGGACATCCGAACAGACCGTCAAGGACCACCATATAAAACGACGCCACCGTCATAAGCGCCAACGCGCCGATGTAAACCAATGCCAATGAATATTTCAGGACACTTTCGTCCATCATCTCCCGTGAACACATCTCCCTGATCATCGGCATTGCCTTGTCCACGGACAATGCCAGTCCGGCCGCGGCCACAAGCAAGACTACAAAACGGAGGGCGGCGCGCCAACCGTCTTTTTCATAGAAAACACTTCCCCATGTCGTCAATATGGAGCAGAGGAGCGGAATGATGAGGCAGATAACAGTGTAGGCCATAAGTTCATGTGTTGTTCCCGACCCAAAGATAGGAATATTCCCGAAAATCCGGAAACATCTAATGTTAATTGTCATCCGGCAAACTTACCGATGCGCGCTCATCCGAGAGCGTCACTTGCCTGGAAGAATGTTCTCCGCGGCGAATGAGAGGGCCGAGTAGAAGTCTTCGCCATAGATCTTGGTCAATGGCTCCCGGAGAAACTCGTAGACATGGACGCCCTCGCGACGGCCTTTCTCGAAGGCATCCTTGCAGATTCCCCAACGGTGGAGATTAAGGGCCTGGCCGCCTCCTGTCAGTTTGGTCACGCGGATCGGATAGAGCCAGCAAGACTGAGGCTTGCGGAAGCCACAGACTCCTTGAGAGAAGCACCGCTCAATGGAACAGAAGCAGTTCCCCTCTTCATCGAAAGTAGTGTAGGCGCATTCCTCGGTCTGGTCCACAACCGGAGTCACGATGTCACCGTCACGGTCTATTGAGAAAAAGCCTTCCTTGTCAATCTGGGCGCGTCCCTGAGGTCTCATCAATTTTGAATATTCAGGATAGTTTTCCTCCAGTGGTTCCAACTCTGCCTCCTCCAGTGGAGCGCCGCTGTCCCCGATGATGCAGCAACAGCCTTTGCAGGCGGAGTAGTCACAGGCGAAATATTCAGTCACGACATCCTCCGACACAAGGATGTCTCCGATTTGGATTATGGTTCCGAACTTATTGTTTGACGACATATTCAATTCTCATTCCTTCGGACAGAGCACCGAAGATTTCCATTACCTTTTCCGCCGAGACACTGGCTATCCTGTTGCCATAGCCTGTCAGCACATCCTTCCCGCATGAGTAGCGCATCAAGATTGCGTCAACATAATTCCCCGGATCCGAAAGCTTCACTGAATACCCATTGTTCAGCAAGGACTTGCACGAAGCAAGCTCAGCCGCATCAACCGGCTTGGAAAGGGTCTCCTCGATAGCCTTTCTGGCTGCCACAAGAGACATCATAGGCTGATCGGAGCCACTCTCGACCCCATAAGGAAGACCGGATTCCGGCACCGGAGAGCAAGTGAAGATCAATTCCAAAGCCTCCTGTGGCCAAAAACCGAAACGGTCCGACATCCGGACGCTGAAGCCATGTTCCGCCATCACTCCCGTAAGACAACGCTGAAGCGCCAGTCCGGCGACTTTGAAGGCCATGTAGTTCTCCGTAGTGAACGGCTCGGCGCAAGCCATACCTATGCTGATCTCCACAGGGGAGCCGGTTCTGGAATATGTCGTGGACCCTGTTCGCATCTTATAGGGAGAAAATTGACGTACCGAGGATGACTTGCTCACCCTAAAGCCTCCAAGATACTGGCAAAGGACCTTTTGTACAGATTCGGCAGGCATGTCTCCGACTATAACAAACACACCATCGTTTGACTTGATGAACTGGGAGTTGAAGAACTCGTGCGCGTCCTGCATCATCCCGTCCACCAGACCGGAAGGGGTCTTGACCGAGGAATAGTCATAGTCCGGATACATCAGACTGTCAAGATAGGCCGGCCTGAGTGAAGCCAGCTCCATCTTTCTCCAAGACTCGAAATCAGGAATCGAGGTTCGGCGTTGATTCGCCACAGAAAGCAAGGCCTTAAGCACCAACGTAAGCCTGCCAGACGGTGCCGAACCGTACAATCTCATGTCAGATGTCGAGACCTCGCAGTCCAGCTCGACACCTTCCGCTTTCAAAATCTTCTGAAAGTCACTTCCTGGCATTCCGGAAATGTAGCAAAGATCAAGCATGTCAGAGATGAAAGCCCCCTCTCCGCGCCTCAGGCCACGCACAGTCGAGTATCCACCTTTGATCATAAAGGAATAGCTGAATCGCCCTTTCGTGTCCATCTTCTTGTAAATGACCTTCATGCCATTGGAAAACGTCCACATGTCTCCTCCTGAGACAGGCTCTGAGGCTATAGATTTGAGTTTGACCTTGTTCTTATCGCTCCAGAGGGCTGACGTGTCGCATTGGCCACTCATCCAACGGTACATTGGCTTGTCCAGAAGTGCTACTCCGTCCCAAACCGAATCGAACAGGACCGGCCAGAGCCACTCGTCATATTGTTCCGGATCACCGGCCCAGGTCACGCTGCAATTATCCAGCTCCGCCAGAAGAGCAGAGGCATAGGCGTTGAACAAATCCGTCTCAGACTTAGGGGACATGCGTCTGGATGAGAAGAAACGGGCTTTTGTCGCAGGAAATGCCAAATCAGCCCCATACAGATACGAAGAGATGCACTGCCGGACGAGAGCATCATTGCTTTGCGGCTTGAAAAAGCTGTTGAGGACGGAGTTGCGTGCTACTTTATACTCCTGTGGCCCGACTCCTTTGGCGTGAATTTCGGAAAGGACTGACACCACGGCCATTGTTGCCGGCATCAGACCGGCCTCGGTCGACTCCACCGTCACCCTGAAATGTTCATCACCCGGACTCGAGGCGCTCCCCTGATTGACGACAGTGACCTCACGCGCAGGAATCCCTCTGGTTCTCAGAATCTCTCGAAGCCTGCCGGAAACGACTTCCCTTAAAGCACCCGAGAACAGTTCGGAAATGAACGGCTGGATCGTGTTCATCTGGTTGTAAGGAGTCCTCGGAGCGCGGAAATCCACAGTCACGGAAGATGTCTCGGAAGGGAGAAATGAATATTCAGTGGAAGATGACGGCTTCCACACGTATTCCGTTTTCTTGTAGGCAGGGTCGCGGAAAGGCACCATCAATGAAAAGACATTCATCCTCTCCAGGATCGCGGAAGGATTGATGTCTCCGGCTATGACAACGGCATGCGGGCAAGGCTTGGACGCGATCAAATCAAACAGCATCAGAAGAGTGGTGTCCGACGCGGCCTGATCGAAAACAGGCACATCGTCAAACCTGAACACCGTGGCATCGCCCTTGTAGGAGATATAGCCCTCCTGACGGCAGCCTATTCCCTTGCGGGACAAGAACTTGTACGGGATCGTTTTGTTAAAGTGCGGCAAGTTCGACAGTTCCTTCCTTGCGGACAACGTGTCGGTGACACCTTTGCACACAAGAGAAAAATCCGCGAGTCCTTTCATCGAAGGATTCGTCACAAGGTAGTATGTTATCCCGTTGGCGAGGCTTCCGGTAGTGACGGCGCCATCCTTTTTTAGAACGGGCAGATTCTGCGCCGGCATAATTATTGACAATCCGAAAAACGCAGAACACAAGACTGTTTTGATAAAGTGTTGCATTGTTTACACCTCCCGTTTGAAGCAAAAATAGCCAATAATGTGTAATTGACCCAATTTTTTTATTACATTTGCGCCAATCGCAGTAAAAGGAATATAGTTTAACATAATTTTAATACGATGAAAAAGTTTATTCTCGCTATCGCTGCCGCGTTTATGACAGCAAGCATGGCCTCCGCTCAGGACATGGCCCAGGCAACCGAACTCTACAATAATGGAGCCACAGCGATCACCATGAAGAATTGGACAGAGGCTCTCGACTGCTTCCAGAAAGCGCTTGAGATGGGAAAGACCATCGGTGCTGAAGCCGACGAGCTCGTGGCCAACTGCAAGAACGCGATCCCCGGCGTGGCGCTTGAGATCGCCAAGGATCTGATCAAGGAGAAAAAGTACGATGAGGCCGCGTCGAAACTCGATGAGGTCGCAAAGATAGCTACCGAATACGAAAACACCGAGGTTGTGGAGAGGGCGAAGGAGCTTGTCCCTCAGATGTGGATGCAGAAAGGAGTTGATGCCCTAAAGATTAAGGACTTCGCCACAGCCGCCGACGGATTCGCCAAGTCATACGCCATTGACACCACAGCCGGCAAGACAGCCCTTCTTCTGGGCCAGGCTCTCGGAGCCCAGGGCAAGGTCAATGAAGCCATCGAGGCTTTCCAGCACGCATCCTGGAATGGAGAGGAGGCCGAGGCCAAGGAGCAGATGTCAAACCTTTATGTAAGGCTGGCCAACACAGCCCTCAAGGGTCAGAAATTCGCTGACGCGGTCAAGGCTGCGGAAAAGGCCAACAGCTATGTAGAGAACGCGACCGCCTATCTCATCGCCGGACAGAGTTCACAGAAACTCAGCAAAAACGCAGACGCCATCAAGTTCTTCGAGAAGTATCTTGAGCTGAAGCCGACCGCTAAGAACGCACCTGCCATCACCTTCACCGTCGCCGCTCTCTATCAGGGAGCCAAGAACAACGCGAAGGCTCTTGAGTTCTACAAGAAGGTCCAGGACGATCCTAAGTTCGGAGCCCAGGCCAAGCAGATGATAGCGGCTTTAAGCAAGTAAGCCTGGCGACTGACAATGGTTCGCCATCTTGAGTTGCTTGCTCCGGCAAGGAATGTTGACATCGGCATCGCGGCGATTGACTGCGGTGCCGATGCCGTGTATATCGCCGGACCCGCGTTCGGAGCGAGACAGGCCGCCGGAAACTCGCTGGAGGACATCAGGAGGCTGACTGGATATGCCCACAGATTCGGGGCACGCATATTCTTGACGCTCAACACAATCCTTTTTGATGATGAACTCAAGGCGGCTGAAAGGATTCTTGCCGGAGCCAAGGCCTCGGGTGTTGATGCCGTCATCGCACAAGATCTGGCGGTCTGGAGGCTTACAGACCTTCCTGTCCACGCATCGACCCAATGCGCGATAAGAACTCCTGAGAAGGCACGGCTTTACGAGGGCGTCGGTGCCTCACGCCTTGTCCTGGAAAGAGAGATGTCCTTGGAACAAATCAAGGCCGTGCGCGAGACGGTGAATTGCGAGTTGGAGTTTTTCGTGCACGGAGCCCTCTGCGTCTGCTACAGCGGGCAATGCTACATGTCAGAACGGATCGCCGGGCGGAGCGCCAACCGTGGGGAATGCATCCAGGCCTGCCGGTCGCTCTACGACCTTGTGGACGGTTCCGGGAATGTTCTGGTGCGGAACAAGGCCCTGCTGTCTCTCAAGGACTACAACCTCAAGGACAGACTGGCGGACCTTGCGGAGGCGGGAATATGCTCGTTCAAGATCGAAGGCCGACTGAAGAACATCTCCTACGTGAGGAATGTCGTGAGGGCATATTCATTGGCATTGGATGAGTTGGTCGCGGCGAATCCGGAAAAGTACCGTAGGGTTTCGTTCGGGCGGTCCGAAGGAGGATTCACTCCGGATTTGAACAAGACCTTCAACCGTGGGTACACCCGGCTGTTTCTGGACGGGAAACGGGACACACCGTGGTCCTCGATGGACGCTCCGAAATCAATCGGAGAGGAGATCGGGACAGTGGTCTCAGTCACTTCGGGGCGCCAGGTTTCTCCAGCAGGAAGATCGATGGATGATAGGGATGTCACGATAACAGTACGGATGAATAATTCTGCCGACAGACTCCGGAACGGAGACGGGTTCTCATTTCTGTCAAAAGGCCGCGGGGAGATTGTCGGATTCCGTGGTGATGTCTGTCAGGGAAACCGGATAATGTGCAGGAATGCCGCCCAAGGACTCTATCCCGGCGCGAAACTGTACCGCAGTCTCAACATCGCTTTCGAAAAGGAACTGGACAACAACCTGCCGGTCAGAACGATTCCGGTGACAGTGGACATTTCTGTCAGGGTAGTGAAGCTGACGACCCGAAAACAATACTTGCTGAAAATCTGTGCCGTAAGCCAGGACGGGCGGAGTGTCACGCTGGAGCGCGAAGCGGGAGACGGCACGGCGGAGAACGCGGAAAGAATGCGCGGAATGTTCTCCACCCAAATCTCAAAGGTCACGGGAATATATTCATTCAAGCTACATTCGCTTGAAGTTGAGACTCCAGGCGGCTCTTTGCCGTTCCTTCCGGCCTCCGCGCTTAACGCCGTCAGGCGCGACCTCGCCGCTGAACTCGAAGAGATGCCCTGTCAAGCGATTCCACTGCCGACAGGACAGGTGGGCAGCCAGCAGACACTGTCCCAAGTCCGTGACATTCAAGAAACAGCGTCGGAGGACATCCATCTTTCGTACAAGGCCAACATCGCCAACCACATCGCCCGTGAGACATACCACTCTTTAGGTGCCACGCGAACAGACGATGCCTTTGAAATCTCTCACCGCCCCGATGCCGAACTGATGCGCACCAAGTACTGCATCCGCCATGAGCTCGGTCTATGCCCCGTCCACAAGTCAGTGGACAGCAGGAGAAAATCTGTCAACTATAATGACCAAAACACCTTCGACGCGGCTCATCTATTCCTGACAAACAACGGCAAGCGCTACACCCTCGCTTTCGACTGCATGAGCTGCGAGATGGTCGTGAAAGGGTAGCGGTCGGCTAAAAATAGAACCCGGTGTTGAAATACATCACACCGGCGCCGTCCTGGGCGGAAAGGGCATGGGCATATTCAATGTTCAGGACGAAATTCCTGTTCAGGATGATTTTAAACGCGCCACCTGTGGCAAGATGAACGATGTCGCGTCCGGAAGAGTCAATGTACTTGACATAGAGCTTAGGGAACAGGCCTGTCCTGTTGGTGAGATCGAAAGACTTGACGGCGCTGATTCCGTCACAGAAACCGCTTAACATCAAACCAATGTCCTGCTTCAGGAAAGTGAACTCCGCAAACTTCCAACGCAGCTCCGCATTCGCGAATCCGACCGCCTGCCCTTCCACCCGATTGTACATCAGACCACGGACTGTACGGTAGCCTCCGAGCGCGTTGTTGTCATAAATCGGACCGCCGGGAGTGTAAAACGGAATGACATACCATGGTGCACCGCCAAGGAACTCTTGATAATCAAGACGATAAGCAAAGACAAAATTATCATTGAGCACAGGAATATAATGCCTCAACGCGGCATGAACCTTAAGGTAAGAGTCAGAGGACCCCAAAAACTTGGGGGCGGCTATCAGGTGCGCTTTGGCCAGAATGCCTTTCGACGGGACACCTTCATAGTCACGTGAGTCATAGACCAGTCCGGCACGCAGGGCGGATGAATATTCTTTGGCAATGTCTTCGGAAGGAATGATCCCCCATCCTTTGTAGAGGCCGAACAGAGATATTCCCGAATCTGAATCCTTCGGCTGATAGTCTTTAACTTTGAATTGGTTGAAATGATAACCGGCCTCCCATGACAAATGATCGGAAATCCTGCCGGAAAAATCAGCCTTGATGTTGAATGTTGTCCTGTCGTATTTGTAAAAAGCATCCCCGAGCGAGGCGTCATAGATGGTCTGACGGCCTCCGAAGCCGAAGAATTCCATCGCGTTGTCAGAGCAGAAGCTGGCCGCGGCATTCATCCTGATGCCGGGAAGCGATCTTCCTGAATCATAAGAAGCCACGAAAGTCTTGCTGCCGCCTGTGTAGCCTGAAATCTCGAAGTAAGCGCTACTTTTGGGATTGGGATAAGTAGAGCCATCACCGAAGTCGTACACGTTCATCAGCCCGCCGAACAGGAAACCCTTGGACCCGTCGAATCCGGCCACCGGAAACGGAACGAACGAATGGCCGGTCTTGACAACAGAATCCTTGTCTTCGGCCTCAAGAGACTCAAGAGAAAGAGACAGGCACAGAGCCAGAGAAAGAAACCTTGCGAGACGTGTCATACATTAAATCTGAATCGGTGCGCAAGACAAGGAGCCACACGCACGGGAATAGGTAAAGCAATACGTCCGTGCGCAAAGGAACAGGATCCAGGCACGAAGCGAAACCGCACGATGTCATATTCAGAAGACAAGGGGTCAATCAAGAAAATGAAGAACGTCTTGTGTCCAGTCCTTACCGCTGACGGCCTGGATGGCATTGATGCCGATGGCGCGGGCGGCCTCTACATTCTTGGCTCCGTCATCGATAAACAGGACCTTGGACGGTTTGACATTCTCGGCCTCCAGCATCATGCGGAAAATTCGCTCATCAGGCTTCATGACTTTCATCTCGTAGCTCAGGTAAAAACTGTCCAGGTAATCATCGAGCGAGTGGCCGTGGCCGTCAAACGCCTTGCTGAGAGCCCATTCCATAACAAAGGGGTTGGTGTTGGACAGAAGGGAAAGACGGTAGCCTTCGGTCCTGAGCTTCCTGAACAGCTCGAGATTCCGCTCAGGAATGCCGGAAAAGAATCCCATATAGGCCTGACGGCACTCATCCATCGACACTTCCCTGCCTACCTCTTCGCTGACTTCGCTTCGGAACTGTTCCTTGTCAATCAGTCCCGTCTCGAAATCTCCGAAGATTCCTTGCTGGCGGACAAGATTGAGGTACTTTTCAACATTGTTGAATCCTAGCGCCTTGAACCGGCCAAGGACCACGCTGAGATCCGCCGGGGCGACCACCCCGCCAAAATCAAAAACAACATTCGAGATGTCCTTCCTCATGTTCATGAATATTTGGAGCAAAGATACTCATTTTCAGAAAAGGAAATTCGGGGAAATTTAGTATATTCACGAAAATTTTTGAGCGATGTACACATTCAAACAGGATGGCGACAGGTTTGTTGTCAGCATTGACAATCACCGGGAAGTGATGGAGGCCATTGCGGCGTTTTGTCAGGAGCAGGGCATCCTGGCCGGAGAGGTGAGCGGAATCGGAGCGGTGAACAACGCTACCCTCAGGTTCCTGAACCCGGCAACGAAGCATTATGTAGACAAGACGTTCGACGAGCAAATGGAGATCTCCAGCCTCGTTGGCAACATTTCCGAAAAAGACGGCAAGGTCTATCTGCATCTTCACGCGGACTTCGGACGGGCCGACTACACGGTTGTGGGCGGACATCTTCTCACAGCCACGGTCAACGGTGCGTGCGAGGTGTTCATCAGGCGCTACAACTGCAAGGTGGGACGGCACTTCGATGAGGAGACCGGGCTGAATCTTTACACATTGTAGCCGTGCCGCCAAAGCAAGTGGCAAAGGATAACCGGATGGAGAAAATCAACATCATTGACTGTCCGCTGATGGATGTCAAAAGGCGCCTCGGCGGCTACGGAAGCATATTCATAATCCACGACCGCAATGTCAGCGGCATCGTGGAAAGGCTTGGCATAGAGGCGAAAGGGGCATTCCCGATCGAGGCTGCGGAGGAGAGGAAAACGCTCGTCACTCTGCTGGAAATTGAAGAATGGCTGCTGGAGAAAGGCGCAGACAGAGAGGCGTTTGTGCTTGGCATTGGCGGTGGGATCACGACAGATCTTGTCGGGTTCGCGGCATCCGTCTACAAGCGCGGCGTGAAGTTCGGATTCGTTCCGACCACATTGCTCTCACAGGTGGACGCGGCGATTGGCGGGAAGAACGGCGTGAACCTCGACTCCTACAAGAACATCATCGGCGTGATCCGCCAGCCGGAAATGACTTTCATCTGCCCGGAGCCATTGGAGACACTTCCCTACCAGCAGATCCTCTCCGGAGCGGCCGAACTGCTCAAAACATTCATCATCAACAACAAAGGCAATGAATATGAAAGGGCGGTGAATATGCTCTCGAATATTCATGAGCGGGCGTCGGGAGGCTCCGCCGAGGCTGCCGTACGGGAATACTCACAGACATTCCGGGAGCTGATCGCAGCAGCGGCGAATGTGAAGGCCGGCATCGCAGGAAGGGATCCGAACGAGCGCGGGGAGCGCCGTCTGCTCAATCTGGGGCACACTTTCGCGCACGCCATCGAGAAAAATTCCCGCGAGGCTGTTCCGCACGGACAGGCGGTCTCCATGGGAATCATTCTTGCCGCCCGGCTGGCCGAAGCCCTAGGACTGACAGACAATCTTTCCGAGCGCCTGGAAGCGGATTTCACGGCTTGCGGCCTGCCGGTTGAGAGTCCGTACAGCATTGACACTCTTGCCGATGCGATGAAGAAAGACAAAAAGGCGGACGGGGATTTTGTCCACTTTGTGCTGCCGCTGGGCATCGGACGGGTCGAGACAAGGGAACTTCGGGTCGAGGACGCGGTGGAGGCCTTGACCGGAAAAAGTTGATTCCAATTTACTGAAACCGCTCCTTGATAATAATCAGGCAATCCATCCAGAATGTCAGACTTTGCGGCTGATGGTTGCTCATTTACGACAATTTGAATATTATGATCTGCACGACAATCCAGAACCGAACACTGGAAGAGATAATGAACCTGCTGGAGGGCAGCGAGCCACGGATTCAGATGGCAGAGATACGGCTGGACAGATGTCCGCTCAGCATTGAGGAGATCGAGTACATGTTCTCGGCCTCGGACACACCGCTGGTGGCGACTTGCCGGGTGGCCGATGACGGAAACGGGACGTGGGAGGAAGCCGAACAGAAACTGACGGCTGCGGTGGAGGCCGGAGCGGCTTTTCTGGATCTGGAGATCGAGGCTCCGAAAGAGATCGGCAAAAGGCTCCGCAGGGCCTGCACTGAATATGGCACCACAATGATCCGTTCCAGCCATTTCTTCGCAGGGACGCCTTCGGATGACGTGCTGCGGAGCACTGTGGAGAAGTGCAGGAAGTTCGGTGGGGAAATCGTGAAGATCGCTGCGATGGCCGCCTCCGAGGATGATGTCACAAGGGTGCTGGGGCTTTACTCTGCCGCTGGGCCTGTGGTTCGACCGGGCTCACCAACAACCGAAGCGACCGTTCGTTCTGGAGGACAAATGTCGCTTCGACATGCTCAGCGACCACAAGAGAACCAGCGGTCGTTTGAGCTGATCGCCTTCTCGATGGGCGAAATCGGCAAGGCCAGCAGACTGGAATGCCTGAGGCTCGGCAGTCCGTTCACTTACGCCGCACTAAATGACGCCGAGGCAGCCGCTCCTGGCCAATGGGGCTACTCAGAGATGCTTTCTGCCGTCTATGGCGACAGGAAGCCCCTACATTGTGACACAGCATTGAATATGCCGGCCTCCAAGAGTTTCGCCCAGCGGGCCATAATCGCAGCGGCCCTCGCTGGGGGCGAATCCAGACTCGGAGGCTACTCCCCCTGCGGAGACAACGAGGCGGCGATCGAGGTCGCCAAGGCGCTCGGGGCGAAGGTTCGGATAGAATATTATGAAGATACTCCACAACTTGGTGCGCTTCGACAGGCTCAGCGGCCAACCAGTCCGGTCGCTTCGACAAGTTCAGCGACCGGAAAGACCTTAATCATAGAAGGCATAGGCTCGTCAGCGACTATCCCCGCAAAGATCAGCGTCGGGGAATCCGGTCTGCTGACCCGCTTGCTGATTCCGCTCGCCGCCGCTCTGGGCAACGGCTGTCAAATCGAAATTGATGGTGTCGGAACCCTCCCGACCAGGCCTCTTAAAGGCGCGGCCGAAATCATGGCCGGCTTCGGAACGGTCCTTAGGCCGCTCAACCCGGCTCTCGAAGTCCACGTGCCGCTCACCGTCCAAGGGCCCCTGCTTTCCGGCAAGGCAAGCGTTTCCGGCAAAGGCGGCTCGCAGCTGATCTCCGGCCTGCTGATGGCACTGCCGCTCCTCCCCGAAGACTCGACCCTGCATATTCATGACCCCAAAAGCATCCCGTACATGTTCATCACCGCTGACGTGCTCCGCCGCTTCGGCATCAAGATCGGCAGCGAGATGGAAGGCGGCGAGGATTTCCTTGAGACGCAGGACTGGAGTCTCTGCACCGGCATAACATTCAAGATCAAAGGCGGGCAGAAATATTCCCCGGCAGTCTTTGACATCGAAGGCGACTGGAGCGCCGCCGCCAATTTCCTGGTTGCCGGAGCCCTGTTCGGGGACGTGAAGCTGACCGGGCTCGACACTACCTCCCTTCAGGCCGACATCTCGATCATGGACATCCTGATGGAGGCCGGAGCGAGCCTGTCGCAGATCGATGACGAGACGGAGGGCGAGAATGTGGACAATGAAGCGACCAATGAAACTGCCGACGCGGCAAACGGCAAAGTGACCGGCGACATGAACAACTCAGAGGCGGATGTCCCGAAAGGCCACCGAGGCCTGATCACCGCCCAGAAAGCCCCGCTCCGCGCCTTCGGCACCGACCTCAACAACTGCCCGGACCTGTTCCCGATCGTCTCGATCCTCGCCGCCTTCTGCCACGGACGCAGCAATATTCAAGGATTCAAGAGGTTGGCCAGCAAGGAAAGCGACCGTGGCGCGGCGATTCTGAATATGCTGTCCCAGATGGGCGTGGAGGCCTCCGCCAGCGGCGACATCCTCTCCATCACCGGTGAATCCGTCGAGAGCCGCCTGTTGAACGGCCACCTGCTGAAGGGCGGTGAATATACCTCCTCGCACGACCACCGCATGGCCATGGCCCTCACCGTCGCCTCCTGGTGCGCCGACTCCCCGATCCACATTGACGACACCACCTGCGTCGCCAAATCCTTCCCCGCCTTCCTCGACACCTACCGCTGTCTGGAACGTTAGGCATTTACCCGGCATCATCAAGACTGGAATTTATGCATTTTTATTGCATTATGACTTGAATTTTAGTACTTTGGCAAGAAAAAAGAACAAGATTTGGCACAAGTTTCAATGACAGTCAGGATGGACTCCTCGTTAAAGGAATCTTTTGATTCCTTATGCTCCCAATTGGGATGAGCGCCAATACCGCCATGAACATATTCGCAAAAGCAGTGGTTCAACGAGGAAAAATTCCATTTGAGATCCGAGGCGACAAAGCCGAAAAACTCACGGAAGGGTATAAGGCATTCAAGACCATCGGAGCGCTGTCTGAAGCTGGCGCCTTTCTTGAGATGTCCCTTGAGGAGATCAATGAGGAAATCCAACACGCAAGATCGGAAGAATGAAAATCTTTGCCGTCATAGACACTAATACGCTATAATGTCGGCCATCTTTCCGGGGTCGATGAAGAGACATGTAATATAATTTATTAACAGTAAATACTTTATACATTTCACTTTGGTAGATCCTTACTAAAGTGAAGTGCATATTCATTTGATTATAAGCGCATTTCCCGTCACTCATTGATTCTGAACGAGTGATATGTAACATCATATTAATCAAATAGATAAACCTTTGTCTTCAGTCCGATCATACCAAAGACAACTATTTAATTATTTGACTATAAACCATATCATTCCCACCCATAAATTTAGAAGTGCTTTCCGTTGAACGATAGTAAGACGGAATTGATAACAGGTATCGTGACCATTTAGATTAAACCTCAATGAACCCTAGACAAACCCGAAAAAAAAGATTTGCATGAACACATCTTTTACCTCAAAGCCGGCCACTGCCAAACTTAGGTTTGCCACATATAAATCAGATCGGTGGAGCTTGTATCATTAATAACAAGTCATTGTCGTGGCGGCCAAGTAGTTGACAATGAGGATAATGATTACCACTCCTCATGGACGAAACGGGTGGGAGGAGAAGTGAGATATTCATTGATTGTGAGTTACTTGGCCGCCACGGGCTATTTGAGGGTCACATCGAGTTTCTTGCCGGAGACCAGGATTTCGAAGAGGCCGGGCTCAAAATGGCGGTCGCCGGTCGCGTCGATGTAGCCGAGATCCCTGAGTTTATCGACCTCAAAGCGGAATGTTTCCGTCGCGCCGGAGCGGATAAGGCGTTTCTCGAAGAATTTCAGTTCCTTGTTGTAAGGACGAGTGACAATACCACTCCAACAAATCACCGAGCCGAAGAGTCGTGGCGGTTAACACATTGAAATTCAAGCGAAAGAACAACTTCGTGGTGCTGAAAATCAGACCACGATATTGCCTTGTACGTTCATTATAAAGAAATTAAATGCCACGAGACTTCGTAAGGTCAGCGAGGACGATGGCGGTGACGGCCTCGACGATGACGGGGGTGCGGAGGGCAAAGCAGACATCGTGGCGACCAGGGACGTTGAGGGTGGTCTGCTCTCCGGTCCTGACGTTGAGGGTGGTCTGAGCTCTGGAGATGCTGGAGGTCGGTTTGAAAGCAACGCGGAAGACTATCGGGGAACCATTCGTGATGCCGCCGTTGATCCCACCGGAACCATTCTTGGACGTGGTCACAACACCGTCTTTAAGTTCAAGAGGATCATTGTGTTCCGAGCCTTTCATCCGGGAAGAGGCGAAACCATCGCCAAACTCAATTCCACGGACTCCTGGAATTGAGAACACGGCGTGGGAGATCAGAGACTCGACCGAATCGAAGAACGGTTCGCCAAGACCGGCCGGCACACCTGTTACACGGCATTCTACTATGCCACCAAGCGAGTCGCCTTCCTTGGCGGTTCTGTCCAAAAGATTGTTCCACTTTGACTTGTCGGCCTCCCCTCCGATCTCTACCAAATCAGCATTGCAACAAATCGCAGGGCACATTTTCTTGGCGATGACTCCGGCTGCGACAAGCGGCAATGTTATCCTGCCGGAGAAGTGCCCGCCTCCACGGGGGTCGTTGAATCCGTTCCACTTGACAGAAGCGACATAGTCGGCGTGCCCTGGACGCGGAACCGCCTTCAAGGCCTCATAGTCCGAAGAGCGGGTGTTGTTGTTTCTGAATATTACCGCGACCGGCGCTCCTGTCGTGTGTCCTTCAAACACTCCGCTGAGAATCTCCGGCTCGTCCGCCTCGACGCGCGGGGTAGTGCCTTCCGCCCCGCTCTTGCGCCGGAGGATGTCCGGCATAAAGTCCTCAACGCCAAGCTCAATCCCCGGTTTGACACCATCCACGACCACTCCGATGGCCGCTCCGTGCGACTCCCCGAAGATCTCCACCCTGAAATTCCGTCCGAATGTGTTCATATATTCAAAAATCAATAATACTTCCCTACCATGCAAAAATACACTTTTATTATGAAAACCCGATGACAAGATATGCTTTGACAAAAGGTGTTTTTACAAAGAGCACCTTTAAAGCAATTGTGTTTAATAATAAAAACACTATCTTTGCAAAACCAATCACTTTTCCCCATTGCGTGAATCGCAATAAAAGAGGTTGGTGAGACGCAAAGAAAGATCAGAGAATCCTGTAAAGCATTTCTGTTCTGATTTTGCATATTCACTTGAACTATGAGTTTGCCTAATTCAACTTGACAGTGCAACACTGTCGAGTGTAAAGTTATACAATTT